>Ga0307372_10001171_pt1 | contig 45940 bp, 60 predicted proteins | sample OX1MG_FD_202533 | JGI IMG/M metagenome (GOLD analysis project Ga0307372, IMG submission 202533) | Soil microbial communities from Risofladan, Vaasa, Finland - OX-1 | ecosystem: Environmental > Terrestrial > Soil > Coastal area > Acid sulfate soil | place: Finland: Risofladan, Vaasa | collected...
CATCCTGATCGCAGCGATCAGCGCGGGCCTCGGCAGCCTCCTCGGCGCGCCGGTTGGCAGCTAGGTCCTCGAGACATCACGGGGACACTCCCCGTCACGAGAGTGCCGGGAAGTCGTGACGTTTTCGTGCGTGCCTGAGGACTAGGGCTGGTAGTCGACGAGCTCGAGGTAGACCATCTCGGCGGCGTCGCCTTGACGGTGGCCGAGCTTGACGATGCGCGAATAGCCGCCCGGGCGGTCGGCCATGCGCGGGCCGACGTCGGCGAAGAGCTTGTGCACGATCTCCTGCGAGCGGAGCTCAGCCAGCGCCTGCCGGCGCGCGTGCAGGTCGCCGCGGCGGCCGAGCGTGATCATCTGCTCGGCGAACGGCTTCACCGCCTTTGCCTTCGCCTCGGTCGTCTTGATGCGCCCGTGCTCGATCAGGGAGCACGCGAGATTCGCGTACAGCGCCTTGCGATGCGACGGGTCGCGCCCGAGCTTCTTGCCGGTCCGCGCGTGACGCATGGCGTTACTCGAGGCTCCCGCTGCCGATGCCGCTGTCGCCGCGCAGCGTGAGCCCGTGCTGCGACAGCGTCTCCTTGACCTCTTCGATCGACTTCTTGCCGAAGTTCGGGATCGCAGCGAGCTCGTTCTCCGTCTTCATGACAAGATCGCCGATCGTCTCGATGCCGACACGCTTCAGGCAGTTGTACGACCGGACGCCGAGCTCGAGCTCCTCGATCGGGAAGTTCTCCATCCCGCGGGCGAGGCCCGTCTCGGGGCTGACGCCTTCGCCGGCGACGACGGCCTGCTCGCCGAAGCCCTCCATCTTGTCGATGTCGGTGAAGATCGCGAGCTGGCGGATGAGGATCTCGGCCGCCTCGCCGAGCGCGTCCTTCGGATCGACGGAGCCGTCGGTCGTGATGTCGAGCATGAGCTTGTCGTAGTCCGTCCGCTGTCCGACGCGCGCGGCCTCGACCGCGAACGAGACGCGGCGGACGGGCGAGAAGATCGAGTCGATCGGAATGACACCGATCGTGTGCTGCGGCCCGCGGTTGAGCTCGGCCGGGTTGTAGCCGCGGCCGCGGCCGATCGTGAGCGTCAGCTCCAGGCGGCCGCGATCGGAGAGGTTCGCGATCTCGAGCTCCGGGTTGAGGATCTCGAGCTCCGCGGGTGCCTCGATGTCGGCGGCGGTGACGATGCCCGGACCCTTCTTCGCGATGTGCACCTCGACCTCGGGCGAATCGCCGTGCAGGCGGGCGACGAGGTTCTTGAGGTTGAGGACGATGTCGGTGACGTCCTCACGGACACCCGGCAGCGTCGTGAACTCGTGCGCGGTGCCCTCGACCTTGACCGAGGTGACCGCAGCGCCCTCGAGCGACGAGAGCAGCACGCGGCGCAGCGAGTTGCCGAACGTGTGACCGAAACCGCGGTCGAGCGGCTCGATCTGGAACACCCCGCGGTGCTCGTCCACTTCCTCGTGGACGATGCGCGGAATCTGAAAGTCCATAGCGCGTGTGGCCAAAACAGTGTCCTTACCTTTCGTTGGTCATCAAACTAGGGCGCGTAGCGCGCAGTGTTACGTGGTTACTTGGAGTAGAGCTCGACGATGAGCGACTCTTGGACCGGCGTGTCGATCTCGCCGCGCTCGGGCTGCTTCAGCACCTTGCCGGTGAGGCCGTCGTGGTCGGCCTGCAGCCACGGGGCGACGGTGGACACGAGGTCGGTGGCGTCCCGGATCACCTGCTGCGCCGACGAGTTCGGCGCAACGGTGATGATGTCGTTGGGACGAACCTGGTAGCTCGGAATGTTCACCCGGCGCCCGTTCACCTGGAAGTGGCCGTGGCGCACGAGCTGGCGTGCCTGCGCACGCGAGGCGGCGAAGCCGAGGCGGTAGACGACGTTGTCGAGCCGCGTCTCGAGCATCCGCAGCAGCTCCTCGCCGGTGACGCCGGAGCGCTTGGACGCCTTCTCGTAATACGTGCGGAACTGCTGCTCGAGCAGGCCGTAATACCGCCGCGCCTTCTGCTTCTCACGCAGCTGGAGCAGGTACTCGCTCTGCTTGATGCGTCCGCGGCCGTGCTCGCCCGGCGGATACGAACGGCGCTCGATCGCGCACTTCTCCGTCAGGCAGCGCTCTCCCTTGAGGAAGAGCTTCAGGCCCTCGCGCCGGCAGATGCGGCACTTCGGTCCGACGTCGCGGGCCACTAGACGCGCCTCCGCTTGCGCTGGCGCACGCCGTTGTGGGCCTGCGGAGTGACGTCCTTGACGCCGAGAATCTCGAGGCCCGCGGCCTGGAGCGAGCGGATGGCGGTCTCACGGCCGGAGCCGGGGCCCTTCACGAAGACCTCGACCTTCTGCAGGCCGTGCTCCATGCCCTTCCGCGCGCACGCATCGGCGGTGACCTGCGCGGCGAACGGCGTCGACTTGCGCGAGCCCTTGAAGCCCGCGGAGCCGGCCGACTCCCACGCGATCACGTTGCCCTCCTTGTCGGTGAGGGCGACGATCGTGTTGTTGAAGCTCGTCTTGATGTGCGCCTGCCCGATGGCGATGTTCTTCCGGACCTTGCGACGAGTGCGGCCGCGCGTGGCCGCTTGACGGCGAGGAGGCGCCACTTACTTCGCTGCCTTGCTCTTGCCGCGCCCGACGGTCTTCTTCGGGCCCTTGCGGGTGCGGGCGTTCGTCTTCGTGCGCTGGCCGTTGACCGGCAGCCCGCGGCGATGCCGGACGCCGCGGTAGGCGCCGATCTCCGACAGGCGCTTGATCGCCTGCTGGCGCTCGCGGCGCAGGTCGCCCTCGACTTCGAGCTCGCCGTCGATGTAGGTGCGGAGCTTCGTCACCTCGTCGTCGGTGAGGTCCTTGATCTTCGTGTCGGGAGAGAGGCCGAGCCCGGCTGCGATCTTGCGCGCCGTCGGCTGGCCGATGCCGTAGATGTACGTCAGCCCGATCTCGAGCCGCTTCTGGTTCGGGAGGTTGACCCCGGCGATGCGCGCCATTACCCCTGCCTCTGCTTGTGACGGGGGTTGGTGCAGATCACCATGGTCGTGCCGTGCCGCTTGATGATGCGGCAGCGTTCACACATTGTCTTGACGGATGGGCGTACTTTCATATCAGCGGTGCCGGAAGGTGATTCGACCGCGGTTCAGGTCGTACGGGCTCAGCTCCACCTTGACCTTGTCCCCCGGCAAGATGCGGATGTAGTGCTTGCGCATCTTCCCGGAGATGGTCGCCAGGATGGCGTGGCCGCCGTCGATTTGCACCCGGAACATCGTGCTCGGGAGCGCCTCCACGACTTCGCCCTCAACCTCGATCTTCTCTTCCTTTGTCGGCATTTCCTTTCTAGTCCAGAGGGATGCGCGCGCACGGCAAAGCCGGTGCGCGGCGAGGGATTAGCGTAGCAGAGCGGCCCCGGCTTTCGTCAGCACCCGAGGGCCCTCGGCGGTGATCGCCACGGTGTGCTCGAAGTGGGCCGCGAGGGAGGAATCGACCGAGGAAATCGACCAGTCGTCGTCGTGGACGTAGACGTCCGCCGAGCCGGCGGTGATCATCGGCTCGATCGCGAGCGTCATTCCCGACTGGAGGACAGGCCCCCGTCCGGGCGGGCCGTAGTTCGGGATCTGGGGATCCTCGTGGTAGCTGCGCCCGACACCGTGCCCGACGAGGCTCCGGACGACCGAGAAGCCGGCCTCCTCCACGATCGTCTGGACGGCGTGGGAGATGTCGGACAGGTGGTTGTCGACCTGCGCCTGCTCGATGCCGGCGGCGAGCGCCTCCTGGCAGACGTCGAGGAGCCGCTGCGCCTCGGGGTCGATCTCCCCCACGGGCAGGGTGACCGCGCTGTCGGCGACGAGGCCGTTCAGCGTCACTCCGAGGTCGACCGAGATGAGGTCGCCCTCGCAGGCGCGGTACTCGGTCGGGATGCCGTGCACGACCATCGAGTTGGGCGAGACGCACAACGCGGCGGGGAAACCCTTGTAGCCCTTCGAGGTCGGGTACCCGCCGGCCGCAGCGATGTGCTCGTCGGCGATCCGGTCGAGCTCGAGCATCGAGATGCCCGGCTCGAGGTGCTCGGCGACGAGTTGCAGCGTCTCGTAGACGAGCTCGCCGGCACGTGCCATGCCCTCGATCTCGGCAGCGGACTTGCGGATGATCACGCGCGTGCCTCCACCGCGCTCAGCGCCTCCGAGATCTCCTGGAAGACGTCCTGGACGGCGCGGTCGGCGTGGATTCCGACGACGTTGCCGAGGCGCGTGCGGTAGTGCTCGCCGAGGGGAGCGGTCTTCTCGTCGTAGTCGCGCAGGCGCCGATCGATCGCCTCAGGCGTGTCGTCGGGGCGACCCTCCTCCTGCGCACGCTTGTGCATGCGCTCGACGAGCTGCTGCCGGTCGGGGACATAGAACACGAAGACGATCTCGATCGTGCGGCCGACGTCGTCGAGCATCTCGTCGAGCGCATCGGCCTGCGCGATGTTGCGGGGATAGCCGTCGAGGACGAAGCCGGGCACGGTGTCTCCGCGCGAGAGCCGGTCGCGGATGAGCGGGATCGTGATCTCGTCGGGAACGAGCTCCCCCGCGGCGAGGATCGGCTCCACTTGCTTGCCGAGCTCCGTGCCCCGCGCGATCGCCTCGCGGTACAGGTCGCCGCTCGAGATGTGCGGGACGCCGTAGGTCGCGGAGATCTTCTTTGCCTGGGTCCCCTTGCCAGACCCCTGCGGACCGAGCAGCAGGATGTTCATGCCGGCTATCTCAGGAAGCCTTCGTAGTGGCGCATCATCATCTGCGACTCCATCTGTCGCATCGTGTCGAGCGCGACACCGACGACGATGAGCACCGACGTGCCGCCGAGCGCACGTGCGGTCGCCTGCGAGAACCCGAAGTAGTGGATGAACACGCTCGGCGCCACCGCCACGGTTGCCAGGAAGAGCGAGCCCGGCAGCGTCAGGCGCTGCAGCACACGGTCGAGGTAGGCGGCCGTCGGCGGGCCCGGCCGGATGCCGGGGATGTACCCGCCGTACTTGCGCAGGTTGTCCGCCTGGTCGACCGGGTTGAACTGGACCGACGTATAGAAGTACGTGAAGACGATGATCAGCACCGCCTCGGTGGCGAGGTAGTACCAGCTCGTGTACTGGAAGTTCGCGTTCACCCAGTTCGACCACGCGGGCACGAAGCCGGCGACGGTCTGCGGAAGCGCGAGCAGCGCGGCGGCGAAGATGACCGGGATGACGCCGGCCATGTTCACGCGCAGGGGCATGTAGGTCGAGCCGCCGGTCGTCTGGCGGTTCCCCAGTTGTCGCCTGGCGTACTGCACGGGGATCCTCCGCTGCCCCTCCTGCACGAACACGACGGCGACGACAACGGCGATCGCGACAATCGGGAAGAACAGCCGCTCGGTCGTGCCGCCGTTGATCCAGGCGCTGATGCCGGTCGGCGCGTACGCGAGGATCGACGCGAAGATCAGGAGCGAGATGCCGTTCCCGACGCCGCGCTTCGTGATCAGCTCGCCCATCCACATGAGCAGGACGCAGCCGGCGGTGAGCGTCAGGACGATGATCACGAGCCGCCCCGCATTCACGCCCGGGAGCGCGCCCTGCCGCTTGAACAGGAAGGCGTAGCCGGTCGACTGCGCCGCCGCGAGCGCGACCGTCAGGTAGCGCGTGTACTGCGTGATCTTGGCGTAGCCGGCCTCACCCTCCTTCTGCAGCCGCTCGAGCGTCGGCACGACGGCCGTGAGCAGCTGGAGGATGATCGACGCCGTGACGTACGGCATGATCCCGAGCGCGAAGAGCGAGAAGCGCGACAGCGCCGAGCCCGAGAAGAGGTTCAGCAGCGTGAGGATGCCGCCGCCCGCGCCGTTGAAGTACTGCTGGATGGCCTGCTGGTCGATGCCCGGCGCCGGCACCCAGGAGCCGAGCCGGTAGCAGGCGAGGACCGCCGCAGTGAAAAGCACGCGCTTGCGCAGCTCGGGAACCCGCCACGCATTTGCGAGCCAGGAGAACACTAGGCCTGCTCTTCCTCCACTGCTGCTTCCTCCGCTGCGCTCCGCGCCTGAGGTTCATCAGCCTCTGTCGCCTCCGGCTCTTCCCTGGCCGCGGGCTTCACCGCGTGGTGGCGGGCCTTCTTCACCTTCGGCTCGCGCAGCAGCTCGACGGTTCCACCGGCCTTCTCGATCTTCTCGCGTGCCGTCGCGGAGATCTTGTGCACACGAACGGTGAGCTTCTTCGAGATCTCGCCGGTGCCGAGCAGCTTGATGTCGATCTTCGTGTTCTTGATCAGGCGCTTCTCGACGAGCGACTCCGGCGTGACCTCCGCGCCCGCGTCGAAGCGGTCGAGGTCGCGGATGTTGAGCGGCACCGTCTCGGTGCGGAACGGCCCGACCGGCATCGCGTCCTTCGAGGTCGAGCCGCGCAGCTTGCCGATGCGCATGTAGATCGGCATCTGGCCGCCTTCGAAGCCGGCGCGCATCTTGTGCGAGCCCGCGCGCGACTTCTGGCCCTTGTTGCCGCGACCCGCGTACTTGCCCGTGCCCGAGCCGGGACCGCGGCCGACGCGCTTGCGGTCGACGCGCTCTTGCGCGGGCTTGAGATTGGAGAGGTTCATCGACTTGGCCATCAGCTCTGGTCCACCTTCACGAGATGCGCCACCTTCCGGAGCATGCCTGCAAGCACCGGGCTCTCGTCGTGCTCGCGCGTGTTGCCGATCCGGCCCAGGCCGAGCGCCCGCAGGGTGCCTCGGTGGCGCTCGCTCTGCCCGATCTGGGACTTGATCTGCGTGATCCTGACCTTGGCCAACTTACGCGTCCTTCTTCTTCCGGATGGAGCGCCGCTTCGGCTTCTCCTCGACGACGGGGGCAGGCGCCTCTGCGACCGGCTCGGGCGCTTCCGCGACCTCGGGCTCGGGCTCCGGCTCTGCGACCGCGACGGGCTCCTCCACGATGGCGACGGGCGGCGCAGGCGGAGGCGTCACGGCGACAACGGGCTCCTTCGGCTGCTTGGCGATGGCCGGCAGCGGGAGGACCTCGCTGATCTGCTTGCCGCGGATCCGCGCCACGTCCTCCGGGCGGCGAAGCTCCTTGAGGGCCACGATCGTCGCCTTCGCCATGTTGATCGGGTTGGTCGTACCGAGGCTCTTGGCGAGCACGTTGCGCACGCCCGCGAGCTCGAGCACCGCGCGGACACCGCCGCCGGCGATGACGCCGGTGCCGTCGGAGGCCGGGCGGAGCATGACCCGGGCGGCGTCGAAGCGGCCGAGCACTTCGTGGGTGATCGTCGAGCCGTGCTTCGGCACCGTGAACAGGTTCTTCTTCGCGTCCTCGACCGCCTTCGTGATCGCGAGCGGCACCTCGCGCGCCTTGCCGTAGCCGACGCCGACGCGGTCGACCTCGTCCCCGACGACGACGAGCGCGGTGAACGAGAACCGGCGTCCGCCCTTGACCACCTTGGCGACGCGGTTGATCTCGACCACGCGCTCCTTGAGCTCGCGGGTCTCCGAAAAGTCGACAGACATCAGAAGTTCAGTCCTCCCTTGCGCGCGCCGTCGGCGAGCGCCTTGACACGTCCGTGGTACAGGTAGCCGGCGCGGTCGAAGACGCACGCCTCGATCCCGGCCTTCTTCGCGGCTGCGGCGAGCTGCTTGCCGACCTCCGCCGCCTGCTCGCTCTTGTCGCCCTTGAACGACTTCTTCAGCGCGATCCAGGACGCGGCCGCGAGCGTCTTGCCGGTGAGATCGTCGACGAGCTGCGCCTCGATGCCCCGGTTCGACCGGAAGACCACGAGACGCGGCCGCTGCGGCGAGCCGTTCACCCTGCCGCGCACACGCTTGTGACGCCGCAGACGTCCTTCCCTGACCGTCAAGCTAGGCACGCTTGCCCACCTTCCTACGCACGTACTCGCCCTCATAGCGAATGCCCTTGCCCTTGTAGGGCTCCGGCGGGCGAACCTTGCGAATCTCGGCGGCCGTCTGGCCGACCTGTTGCTTGTCGGTGCCTTTCACGACCACCTGCGTCGGCACCGGAACCTCGAAGGTGATGCCCGTCCGCGGCTTGATCGTGACGGGATGCGAGTAGCCGACCTGAAGCTCCAGGTCGTTGCCCTTGAGCGCGGCGCGATAGCCGACGCCCTGGATCTCCAGGCGCTTCTCGAAGCCCTTCGTCACGCCCTCGACCATGTTCGCGACGAGCGTGCGCGTCAGGCCGTGCAGCGAGCGGTCCTCGCCGCGCTCCGTCGGCCGCGTGACGACAACCGTGTCCTCCTCCTGCGCGATCGCCATGCGCAGCGGAACCTGCTGCTGCAGGGTTCCGAGCGGGCCGGTGACGGCCACGCGCCCAGGCTCCACCGAGACGGTGACGCCGGAGGGGATCTCGATGGGCTTTTTTCCGATTCGGCTCATTCGCTCACCAGATGAAGCAGACGACCTCGCCACCGATCCCGCGCTCCTGCGCGGTCCGGCTCGTGACGAGCCCGGAGGACGTGGACAGGATCGCGACACCCATCCCGCCCAGCACGCGCGGGAGACGATCCTTCCGCGCGTAGACCCGGCGACCCGGCTTGGAGATGCGCTTCAGGCCCGAGATGACCCGCTCGCGATTCCGGCCGAACTTGAGGTCGACGACCAGGGTATCGAAGGATTCGCCCTTCTCGACGTGATAGTCCCGGATGTAACCCTCCTCCTTCAGGAGGCGGGCGATCTCCACCTTCATGCGCGAGCTCGGCATCACTGCCTTGTCGTGGAGCGCCTTGTTGGCGTTCCGGATGCGCGTGAGCATGTCGGCGATCGGATCGGTCAGCATCGGGTCACCAGCTCGATTTCGTCATGCCGGGGATCGCGCCCTGATGTGCGAGGTCGCGCAGGCAGATGCGGCAGAGCCCGAACTTGCGGAACACCGCGCGCGGACGTCCACATTTGTTGCAGCGCGAGTAGTTGCGCACCCGGTACTTCTGCGGACGCTTCTGCTTGACGACGAGGCTCGTTTTTGCCACTTAGTCCCTCCTTGGCCCTTCGCCGAACGGCAGGCCGAGGGCCTGCAGTAGGGCGCGAGCGTGTTCATCGGTCTCGGCGCTGGTCGTGATCGTCACGTCGAGGCCGCGTACCTGCTGGATGTCGTCGTAGTTGATCTCGGGGAAGATGATCTGCTCGCGCACGCCGAGCGAGTAGTTGCCGCGCCCGTCGAACGAGCCGGGGTTGAGGCCGCGGAAGTCACGGATGCGCGGCAGCGCGATGGAGATCAGCCGGTCGAGGAACTCGTACATGCGCGCGCCGCGGAGCGTGACCTTCGCGCCGACCGGCATGCCCTCGCGCACCTTGAACTGCGCGATCGACTTCCGCGCGCGGCGTACCTGGGCGCGCTGGCCTGCGATCGTCGTCAGCTCCTCGACGGCGGAGTCCATCTGCTTCGCGTCGGTCTTCGCCTCGCCCACACCCATGTTGAGCGTGATCTTCTCGAGGCGCGGGACTTGCATGACCGAGTCGAGGCCGAGCTCGTCCTTGAGCTGCGGGCGAATCTCGCTCTCGAACCGCACCTTCAGGCGCGGCGTATACGTGTCGGTCGCGGCTGCGCTCATGTCTTGTCGATCTCCTGGCCGCAGCCGTCGTTCTTGCACACGCGGATGCGGACCGTCTTGTCCTTCACGGTCTTCATGACGGTGCCGACGCGGGTCGGCTTCCTGCACGTCGGGCACACGATCATCACGTTCGACACCGGAAGCGGCGCCGACTTCTCGATGATCCCGCCCGGGACGATCGACGGGCCGCCCATGCGGCTCGAGTTCTGGATCGGCCGCGGTCGCTGGTGCCGCTTGACCATGTTGATGTTCTCGACGAGCACGCGGCCGTCCTTCGGCATGGAGGCGATGACGCGGCCTTCCTTGCCACGGTCCTTGCCGCGAATCACGTGGACGATGTCGCCCTGGCGGATCTTCATCGTCTGGGCCATCTACAACACCTCCGGGGCGAGCGAAACGATCTTCATGAAGTTCTTCTCGCGCAGCTCGCGGGCGACCGGCCCGAAGATGCGCGTGCCGCGCGGGTTGCGCTGCGCGTCGATGATCACGGCGGCGTTCTCGTCGAACGCGATCGTGGTGCCGTCGACGCGGCCGAACGGCTTGCGCGTCCGAACGACGACGGCGCGAACGACCTCGCCCTTCTTGACGGCACCCTGCGGCGTCGCCGTCTTGACGGTGCCGACGATGATGTCGCCCACTCGCGCGTAGCGGCGGTGGTGACCGCCCATCACGCGGATGCACAGGAGCTCGCGGGCGCCGGTGTTATCGGCCACCTTCAGGCGGGATTCCTGCTGGATCACTTCGCCGCCTCGACGATCTCGGCGAGCCGCCAGCGTTTGGTCGCCGACAGCGGACGCGTCTCGACGATGCGCACGACGTCACCGACGTTGGCGGAGTTCTGCTCGTCGTGGGCATGGAACTTGACCGAGCGCCGCACGACCTTCTTGTACCGCGGGTGCGACTTGATCACGTCCACCTTCACGACGATGGTCTTGTCCATCGCGTTCGACACGACGACGCCGCGGCGCTCCTGGCTGCGCCCGCGATCGTGCTCGGGCTTCGGCAGGCGGACGATCGGCTTGCGCTCGGCCGCGGGCACGTGCACGCGCCGCCCCTTCTTGGGGCGTTCGATGCGCGGAACATGCTTGCGCTTCTTCTTCGGCTGCGACTGCGCAGGCGGAGCTGCCGGCTCCGAATCCGCAGGCGTGGGGTTGGACGAGCCGAGATCCTCGGCCGCGTCAGCGGCCGACCCTTCTTCTGCCGCAGGAGCTTCCTCCGCGGGTGCCTCGGCCTCCCCGGTGTCAACACCCGACTCCGGCGCAGCCGGAGTCTCCTCGATCTCAGTCTTTTCGGTTTCTTCGCTCATGACGTTCCCTTCTCGGACTCGCGCTCGTTCACGACCGTGAGGATGCGCGCGATCTCGCGCTTGGTCAGCTTCAGCCGCGCGTTGTTCTCGAGCGCGCCGGTCACCGACTGGAAGCGGAGGTTGAACAGCTCCTGACGCCGCTCGACGAGGCGGTGCTCCAGCTCGTCGTCGGTCAGGTCTCTCAATTCGCTCGGCCTAGTCAAAGAGCTCGGCCTCCCGTTTCACGATCTTCGACTTGATGGACAACTTCTGCCCTGCGAGCTTCAGCGCGTCCTTTGCCAGGGGCTCCGGGACGCCGGCCAGCTCGAACATGACGCGGCCGGGCTTGATCACGGCCACCCAGCCTTCGGGCGACCCCTTCCCCGAGCCCATGCGGGTCTCGGCCGGCTTCTTCGTGTACGACTTGTCCGGGAAGACGTTGATCCAGACCTTGCCGCCGCGCTTGATCTTGCGCGTCATGGCGATACGAGCCGCCTCGATCTGGCGGTTCGTGATCCAGCCCCGCTCGATCGCCTTGAGCCCGTAGTCGCCGAACTGCACGGTCGACTGGCCCTTCGTCTCGCCGCGCCGGCGGCCGCGATGGACCTTGCGGAACTTCGTCTTCTTCGGCATCAACATGGCTTACGACTCCTTCGGCTTTCTCGGCGCCCGCTTCGGCTTCTCGGCCGCGGGAGGAGTGGCCGGCGTTTCCGGCGACGTCTCCACAGGCGGTGCCTCATTCACGGGCTTCGGCGTCTCCTCTGCAGGTGCCGCGGGAGCCTCCGTCTGCGGATCGCGACGCGGCCGACCTCCGCCGCCGCCGGCCGGGCGTGCACCCGCGCCGGGGCCGCGACGCTGGCCGGGCCGGCCACCGCCGGCGCCGCCGGGACCGCCACCTGCGCCGCGCCGCCGACCGGGCCGCACGGGGCCGAGGCCCTCGCGGTCCGGACCGCGACCGCGGCCGCTCTCACGGGAGGCGCCGAGCCCTTCGACGGCGCCGCCGCGCCGGCGCTTCGTGTCCTGGTCGCCCAGGCGCTGGTCGCCGACCGAGATGCCTTCGTAGCCCTCGGGCATGATCTCGCCCTTGTTGATCCAGACCTTCACGCCGATGCGGCCGTACGTCGTCTTGGCCTCGACGAAGCCGTAGTCGATGTCGGCGCGGATCGTGTGCAGCGGCACGCGTCCCTCGCTGTAGGTCTCGCGCCGGCTCATCTCGCCGCCGCCAAGGCGTCCGGAGCACTGGATCTTCACGCCGGCCGCGCCGGAGCGGCTCGCGGATGCGAGCGCGCGCTTCATCGCGCGCCGGAAGGCGACACGGTTCGACAGCTGCTCGGCGATCGACTGCGCGACGAGCTTCGCGTCCAGCTCGGGGCGCTTGATCTCGTTGATGTTGATGTGGACGTTCTTCTGCGTCAGCGCGTGCAGCTCACGGCGCAGCGCGTCGACCTCGACTCCGGACTTGCCGATGACGATGCCGGGGCGCGCCGTGAAGATGTCCACGGTGATCCGCTGCTTGTCCTTCTGAATGAGGATGTCCGACAGGCCCGCGTGCGCGAGCTTCTTGTAGATGTGCTCGCGGATCTTGACGTCCTCGAGCAGGTACGCCGGGAACTCCTTCTTGCCCGTGTACCAGTTCGACTTCCAGCGGTGGATGATCCCCACACGCAGGCCGCCGGGATGGATCTTCTGTCCCACTAGCTCTCCCTCGTTGAATCCGCCGGAGCGAGCACGACGGTGATGTGACACGTCCGCTTGAAGATCTTGGCCGCGCGGCCGCGGGCGCGGGCACGCCAGCGCTTCAGCGTCGGCCCCTCGTCGGCGTACGCGGTGACGACGACGAGGTCGTCGCCGTTCCAGAGCAGGTCCGGCCGCGACTCCGCGTTCGCGACGGCGGAGCGCAGGACCTTCTCGACGTCCTTTGCGACCGCGCGCTGCGAGAACGCGAGGATGGTGCGCGCCTCGGGCACGGAGCGCCCGCGGATGAGGTCGGTGACGAGCCGCGCCTTGCGCGCGCTCGAGTGCACCCATTTCGCCTGGGCCCGAACTTCCTGTGCCTTGACCTCGACTGCCGCCATTAGCGCTTCACCTTCGCCGCGCGGTCGCCCGAGTGGCCGCGGAACGTCCGCGTCGGCGCGAACTCGCCCAGCTTGTGGCCGACCATCTGCTCGGAGATGAAGACGGGCACGTGCTTGCGGCCGTCGTGGACCGCGATCGTGTGCCCGACCATGTCCGGGAAGATCGTCGACGTCCGCGACCAGGTGCGGATCATCGTCTTCTGGCCGCCGTCGTTCATCTTCGTGATGCGGTCGAGCAGGCGCTGCTCGACGAACGGCCCCTTCTTGCTGGATCTACTCACTAGCGACGACCCTCCTTGCCGCGCCGCCTGGCGCGCACGATCAACTTGTCGGATTCCTTGTGCTTGCGGCGCGTGCGCTTGCCGAGCGTCGGCACGCCCCACGGGGTGACCGGGTGCCGGCCGCCCTTGGACTTGCCCTCGCCGCCGCCGTGCGGATGGTCGACCGGGTTCATGGCCGAGCCGCGCACGGTCGGGCGCTTGCCGCGCCAGCGGCTGCGACCCGCTTTGCCGCCGGTGATGTTCTGGTGGTCGACGTTGCCGACCTGGCCGACGGTCGCGCGGCACGCGAGCGGGACGCGGCGCATCTCACCCGACGGGAGGCGCAGGACCGCGAAACCCTGGTCCTTCGCGACGAGCTGGATGCCCGAGCCCGCCGAGCGCGCCATCTTGGCGCCCTGGCCGGGCTGAAGCTCGACGTTGTGCACGAGCGTGCCCGTCGGGATGTTCTCGAGCGGCAGCGCATTGCCGACCTTGATGTCGGCGGCCGCCCCGGACTCGACCGTTGCGCCGACGCGCAGCTGCGCGGGCGCGAGGATGTAGCTCTTCGCGCCATCTGCGTAGTGGAGCAGCGCGATGCGCGCCGACCGGTTGGGGTCGTACTCGATCGAGGCCACCTTCGCCGGCACGCCGTCCTTCTGGCGCTTGAAGTCGATGACGCGGTACAGCCGCTTGTGGCCGCCGCCCTGATGGCGCGTCGTGATGCGGCCGTTGTTGTTGCGGCCGCCCTTCTTCGGCACCGGCGTCGTCAGGCTCTTCTCCGGCTCGGTCTTCGTGATCTCCTCGAAGGTGGACACCGACATGAAGCGGCGGCCCGGCGAGGTCGGCTTGTAGCGACGGATCGGCATCACAGTTGTGCTCCTTGGAAGATCTCGATCGAGTCGCCGGCCTTGAGCTCGACGATCGCCTTTTTCCAGCCGGGGCGCGTGCCCTTGTAGATGCCGCGCCGCTTCGGCTTCGCCTGCACTTTGACGATGTTCACGGCCACGACCTTGACGTCGAAGAGCTCCTCGACCGCCTGCCGGACCTGCGTCTTGTGCGCGTCCTGGTGCACCTTGAACGTGTACTTGTTCTGGGTGATCTGCTCGTAGCTTTTCTCGGAGATCACCGGGCGGAGCAGGACCTGAGCGGGGTGCAGGCTCATGACGCCCTCCCCTCGATGAGCGGAAGCGCAGCCTGGCTGACGAGCAGCGAGCGCGCCCACACGACTTCGGCCACTTCCAGCTCGGACGGGACGGTGACGATGACGCGATCGAGATTGCGGAACGACTTCGCGATCGTGATCTCGTCCTCGGTGACGACGACGACCGCCGGCGTCTCGCCGCCCCACTTCGTGAACAACTCCAACGCCGCCTTCGTCGAAGGCGTCTCGAACGACGCGCCGTCGAGCAGCGCGAGCGAGCCCGCCTGCACGTGGTCGCTGAGCGCGGCGCGCAGCGCGGCCCGCGCTGCCTTCTTGTTCACCTTGACCGAGAAGTCGCGCGGGCTCGGCGGGAAGACGACACCGCCGCCCGTGAACTGCGCGGCGCGGATCGTGCCGGCGCGGGCGCGGCCGGTGCCTTTCTGGCGCCACGGCTTCGAGCGGCCGCCGGAGACGAGCCCGCGGCTCTTCGCCGCACGCGTGCCCTGACGGCGGTCGTTCATCTCCGCGCGCACGACCTCGTGCACGAGGTGCGGCTTGATCTCGGCGCTGAAGATCGACGCCTCGAGCGAGACTTCCTTGGCGGCCTTGCCGCCGAGCAGGGGTGCCTTCGGCGCAGCCACTACGTCGACATCTCCCGGACTTCGACGATGCCGTTCTTCGGCCCCGGAACGGCGCCCTTGACGAGCAGCAGGTTCCGCTCCACGTCGATCGAGTGCACGGTCAGGCCGACCTGCGTGACGCGCTTGCCGCCCATCCGGCCGGCCATCTTGATGCCCTTGAACACGCGCGACGGCGTCGCCGACGCGCCGATCGAGCCCGGCTTGCGGATGTTGTGCGAGCCGTGCGTGACCGGGCCGCGGCTGAACCGGTGCCGCTTGATCGTGCCCTGGAAGCCCTTGCCGATCGAGATCCCGGCCACCTTGACCGCGTCCCCCGGCTGGAAGATCTCCACCGTCACGTTCTCGCCCTGCACCGCGTCCGCGAAGTGCCCGCGGAACTCGACCAGGTGCCGGTACGCGCCGGTAACCCCGTTCTTCGCGAGGTGCCCGCGCTCCGGCTTGGAGATCTTGCGATCGGCCACCGGCTCCCACGCGAGCTGCACGGCCTCGTAGCCGTCCTGGGCGGGCGTGCGCACGGCGACGACCGGGCACGGCCCCGCCTCGATGACGGTCACCGAGGTCACGCCGCCGCTCTCCTCGTCGAAGAGCTGCGTCATCCCGAGCTTCTTGCCCAGGATTCCCTTCACAGCTTGATCTCGATGTCGACGCCGGCCGGGAGGTCGAGCCGCATGAGCGAGTCGACCGTCTTCGGTGTCGGCGAGTGGATGTCGATCAGCCGCTTGTGCGTGCGCACCTCGAAGTGCTCCCGCGAGTCCTTGTCCTTGAACGGGGACCGGATCACGCAGTACACGTTCTTCTCGGTGGGCAGCGGAACGGGACCGGTGATGGTGGCGCCGGTGCGCTGAGCCGTGTCCACGATGTCCTTCGCGGACTTGTCCACCTGCTGGTGGTCGTAGCCCTTGAGGCGGATGCGGATTTTCTGCTGAGGCACCTCGCGTCTACCTGTCTTTCTCTCTACTTGGGTCGCGTGTCACTAGGGGCCGGAGGCCTTACGCGATGATCTCGGTGACGGCGCCTGCACCGACGGTGCGGCCACCCTCACGGATTGCGAACCGGAGACCCTGATCCATCGCGATCGGCTGGATCATCTCGATCTCCATGTTCGTGTTGTCGCCCGGCATGACCATCTCCTGGCCCTCCGGGAGCTTGATCGACCCGGTCACGTCCGTCGTGCGGAAGTAGAACTGGGGCCGGTAGCCGTTGAAGAACGGCGTATGCCGGCCGCCCTCTTCCTTCGAGAGGACGTACACCTCGGCCTTGAAGTGCGTGTGCGGCGTGATCGAGCCCGGCTTCGCGACGACCTGGCCGCGCTCGACCTCCTCGCGCTTGATGCCGCGGAGGAGCGCACCGGCGTTGTCGCCGGCCTGTGCGAAGTCGAGCGTCTTCTGGAACATCTCCAGCCCGGTGACGACCGTCTTCGTCGTCTGCGGATGGATGCCGATGAGCTCGACCTCGTCGCCGACCTTGCACTGCCCCTGCTCGATGCGCCCGGTCACGACGGTGCCGCGGCCGGTGATCGTGAACACGTCCTCGATCGGCATGAGGAACGGCTTGTCGACGTCGCGAACCGGCTCCGGGATGTAGGAGTCGACCGCGGCCATCAGCTCGAGGACCTTCGGCGTCCACTCCGCGTCGCCCTCGAGCGCCTTCAGCGCCGAGACCTGCACGACGGGGATGTCGTCGCCGGGGAACTCGTACCGCGTGAGGAGCTCGCGCACCTCCAGCTCGACGAGCTCGAGCAGCTCGGGGTCGTCGACCATGTCGGCCTTGTTCAGCGCGACGACGATCGCCGGCACCTGCACCTGGCGGGCGAGCAGGATGTGCTCACGCGTCTGCGGCATCGGGCCGTCGGCCGCGGAGACGACGAGGATCGCGCCGTCCATCTGGGCGGCGCCCGTGATCATGTTCTTGATGTAGTCGGCGTGGCCCGGGCAGTCGACGTGCGCGTAGTGGCGGTTCGCCGTCTCGTACTCGACGTGCGCGGTGTTGATCGTGATGCCGCGCTGCCGCTCCTCCGGCGCCTTGTCGATGTCGTCGAAGCTGGTCGCGGCCGTGCCAGTCCCGCTCTCGGCGAGAACCTTGGTGATGGCGGCGGTCAGCGTCGTCTTGCCATGGTCGATGTGACCGATGGTGCCGACGTTGACGTGCGGCTTGTTGCGCTCGAACTTCTGCTTTGCCATGAGTGGCTCCTGATCTCCTTGTTGCCTAGTTGGCCCCGGAGTCGACGAGCTCGCTCGCGATCGACTGGGGGACTTCCTCGTAGTGGTCGAACTCCATGTGGAACGTCGCTCGACCCTGACTCATTGAACGAATGTCTGTTGCGTAGCCGAACATCTCGGCGAGCGGGACCATCGCCCGGATCACCTGTGCGTTGCCGACAGGCTCCATTCCCTCGACCCGGCCGCGCCGGCCGTTGAGGTTGCCCATGACGTCGCCGAGGTAGTCCTCGGGCGTCGTCACCTCGACGAGCATGACGGGCTCGAGCAGCTTCGGCTTCGCGCGCTTCAGCGCCTCCTTGAAGGCCATCGAGCCCGCGATCTTGAACGCGCGCTCGCTCGAGTCGACCTCGTGGTACGACCCGTCGATGAGCTCGACCTTGACATCGACGACCGGATACCCGGCGAGGATGCCCGAGTCCATCGCCTCGCGGATGCCCGCGTCGACGGCCGGGATGTACTCCTTCGGGATCTTGCCGCCGACGATCTTGTCGGAGAACTCGTAGCCGTCGCCCGGCTGCTGCGGGTACAGGTTGATGACCACGTCGCCGTACTGGCCGGAGCCGCCGGTCTGCCGGACGAACTTGCCCTGGACCTTCTCCGCCGGCTTCGACACCGTCTCGCGGTACGCGACCTGCGGGCGGCCGACGTTCGCGTCGACGTTGAACTCGCGCTTCAGGCGGTCGACGATGATCTCGAGGTGCAGCTCGCCCATCCCGGAGATGAGCGTCTGCCCCGTCTCTTCGTCGGTCGTGACGCGGAAGGTCGGATCCTCCTCGGCGAGGCGCTGGAGACCCGCACCGAGCTTGTCCTGGTCGGCCTTCGACTTCGGCTCCACCGCGACCGAGATGACCGGATCGGGGAAGCTCATCGACTCGAGCACGATCGGCGCGTTGTCGGCGGAGAGCGTGTCGCCCGTCGTCGTGAACTTCAGGCCGACGCCGGCAGCGATCTCGCCCGCGTTGATCTCGTCGCGCTCCTCGCGGTGATTCGCATGCATCTGGAGGATGCGGCTGATCCGCTCCGTCTTGCCATTGGTCGTGTTCAGGACGCGGTCGCCGGACTTGATGCGGCCGGAGTAGACACGGAAGTACGTGAGCTTGCCGACATATGGGTCGGACATGACCTTGAAGGCGAGGGCGGAGAACGGCTCCTCCTGCGAGGCCGCGCGCTCAACCTCGGCGCCCGTCTTCGGGTCGATCCCGATCATGGGCGGCACGTCGAGCGGGCTCGGCAGGTAGTCGATGACGGCGTCGAGCAGCGGCTGGATGCCCTTGTTCTTGAAGGCGGAGCCGAGCAGCACCGGCGTGATCTCGTCGGCGAGCGTGGCGGCGCGGACGGCGCGGCGGATCATGTCCGCCGTCACCGAGGACTCATCCTCGATGTAGGCCTCGAGCACCTCGTCGTCGAAGTGCGAGATCGCGTCGATGAGCTGGTGGTGGTACTCCTGCGCCTGCTCGCGCAGACCCTCGGGAACGTCCGTGACGTCGAAGTCCTGGCCGAGCTCGTCCTTGTAGGCGATCGCCTGCATCTCGACGAGATCGATCACGCCGGTGAACTGGTCCTCCTGACCGATCGGGATCTGCACCGGCACCGGGTTCGCGCCGAGGCGATCCTTCATGGACTGCACGGCTGCGAAGAAGTTCGCGCCGGTGCGGTCCATCTTGTTGATGAACGCGATCCGCGGGACCTTGTACTTGTCGGCCTGCCGCCAGACGGTCTCGGACTGCGGCTGGACACCGGCGACGGAGTCGAAGACGGCGATGGCGCCGTCGAGGACGCGCAGGCTCCGCTCCACCTCCACGGTAAAGTCCACGTGCCCGGGCGTATCGATGATGTTGATGCGATGGTCGCGCCAGAACGCCGTCGTCGCCGCGGACGTGATGGTGATGCCCCGCTCCTGCTCCTGGGCCATCCAGTCCATCGTCGCGGCGCCCTCGTGGACCTCACCCATTTTGTGGGTGCGGCCGGTGTAGTAGAGGATCCGCTCGGTCGTCGTGGTCTTGCCCGCATCGATGTGGGCCATGATCCCGATGTTCCGGACGCGATCCAGCGCAATGTTCGTCTCTGCAACCTTGGTGCTCAAATCGTCCTTTCTGCCGTCTACCAGCGGTAGTGCGCGAAGGCCTTGTTGGCCTGCGCCATCCGGTAGACGTCGTCCTTTCGCTTGAACGCGCCGCCTTGCTGGTTGAGCGCGTCCAGAATCTCGTTGGCGAGCTTGTCGCTCATGCCCTTCTCGCGCCGGTCGCGCGCGAAGGTGACGAGCCAGCGCACGGCGAGCGTGCGGGCTCTGCGCTGCGGGACCTCGACCGGCACCTGGTAGTTGGCACCGCCGACGCGGCGGCCCTTGACCTCGAGCACCGGGGTGACCGTCTTGACCGCCTGCTCGAGCACCTCGACCGGCGGGCGGCCGGTCTTCGTGCCCACGTTCTCGAGCGCGGTGTAGACGATGTCCTCGGCGACCGACTTCTTGCCGTCGAGCATCACCTTGTTGATCACCTGCGTGACGAGCGGCGACCCGTAGACGGAGTCCGGTGTGACCGAACGGACCTGGGTCTCACCACGACGAGGCATCAGCTGCCTCGCTTGGCGCCGTAGCGGGAGCGGGCCTGCTTGCGGTCGGCCACGCCGGAGGTGTCGAGCGCGGCGCGGATGATCTTGTACCGGAAGCCCGGCAGGTCGGCGGTGCGTCCGCCGCGGATGAGCACGACCGAGTGCTCCTGCAGGTTGTGGCCCTCACCGGGGATGTAGGCGCCGACTTCCATGCCGTTCGTCAGCCGGACGCGAGCGACCTTCCGCAGCGCCGAGTTCGGCTTGCGCGGGGTGGTCGTATACACGCGCGTGCAGACGCCCCGCTTCTGCGGGGAGCCGGCCAGCGCAGGCGCCTTGGTCTTCGCCTTGGCTGCCTTGCGGCCCTTGCGCACGAGTTGATTGACAGTCGGCATGAGTCCTTCGTCTAGTCCCTTCACACAAAGAGACGGTCGGCTTGGGGCGGAGGCCCCTGCCAACCGGCCCGCGGAATGGTAGCGAAGGCGCGTCGACACCGTCAAACGAGCGAAAGATGCCGCTTTCAGGGGCTGGCGCGCGGCAGGCGCAGGCGACTAGAGTCTCCCCGCCTCCGTGAGCCACCTCTTGATTGCGGCGTTTGCGGCGCTCTGCGCCGTTCTGATCCTGCTCGTCGGGGTGCTTCTGGGCCTGTTGCGCCGGTCCGGCGGGCGGGTGGCGGAGGTCGAGCGGCGGCTGGACGCGCTCGCGGCCGACCTCGGTGGAGCGGTCGAGCGGGCCGAGGAGGAGGGCCGCCGGAGCCGGCTCCTGGGCGACATCACCGGGACGATCGACCTCGACGAGGTGCTCTCGCGCGCGCTCGAGGCGATCGTGGCCGTGCCGGGTGTGGACGCGGCGCTCATTCGAGTCGAGGGCGAGAGCGTCCCGATCATCGCGGCGCACGGGCTCGCCGACGAGGAAGCCGCCCGGCAGTCGGCGGCCGTTCCGCCGGGCCACCGCGACCTGCGGGCGGTCGAGCTCACATACCGGTACGCAGAAGGTGCCCGCGAGGACGCGCTGCGTGCCGGCCTGGCGCTGCCGCTCGCCGACGAGAGCGGCCCGGTCGGGACGCTCCTCGTTCTGACGAGGACCGCCGGGCAACGGTTCGAGGACGACGAGTTGCTCCGCCTGGAGGAGATCGCCCACCGCACGGCGCCGGCGATCGAGAACGCGCGCCGTTTTCGGGAGGCGCGTCAGCTCGCCGACCTCGACGCCCTGACGGAGCTGCACAACCGCCGCTACTTCCACGAGACCCTCGCCCGCGAGACCGTCCGCGCGCACCGCTACGCGCGCAAGCTCGCGCTCATCGTGTTCGATCTCGACGACTTCAAGGAAGTGAACGACCGCATCGGCCATCTCGCCGGTGACGCCGTCCTCGCCGAGGCGGCCGCCCGGATGCGGGAGGTCGTCCGCACCGCAGACGTCCCGTGCCGGGTCGGCGGCGACGAGTTCGCGGTGATCATGCCGGAGTCGTCGCTCGAGGACGCCGAGCAGCTCTTCCAGCGCATCCAGACGGTGATGTCGACGCGTGCACTCGGCCAGGCCGGGCGCCTGCACCTCTCCGCCGGCCTCGCCGAGTTGACCCCCGAGGACGACTCCGTCTCGCTCTTCGAGCGAGGCGACCGCGCGCTGTACGCGGCCAAGCAGGCCGGCAAGGGCCGGTCCATGGCGGCCACGGCCTAGCGACAAACGGGGACACTCCCCGTAACGAGACAGTCGGGGTCCCGGCACACACTCGTATCGGGCGCGGTGCTAGCCGAGGCGCAGGAAGGGCAGGTACTGCACGAGGTCGACCGCGGCCGGTTGCGGGAGGTCGTCCTTCGCGCACGTCGCCGTCGTGAGCGCCGCGCCCTGCTTGCCCACCGTCCACTTCTCGAACGCGACGCCCTGCGCAAACGTGCGCAACGCCGCGGCGATCGCCGGGCGCGCGCGGCCGAGTGGCACCGCGCCGAGCGGCGACGCGTCCTGCAGCGCCCTGACCGAGAACGTGCCGGTGCTCGTCAGGAGCGACTCCGACTTCCCCGTGGCGAGCGCGAACAGCCGGTCCGGAGCGACGTCCTGCAGCGCGAGCCCCTTCGCCTGCCGTCCGAGCCACGGCGGCGACGGTTTCGCCTGCACGAGGCGCACTTCCAGGTCGGGATAGGACGTGTAGAAGGTGCTCACGTCGGTAGCGGACGGAGACGCCGACGGCAGCAGCGGCTCGACCCGCGCCCGCCGGAGCTGGTCGGCAAGGATCGCTCGCGCTTCCGGCACGGTCGCGTGCGCACGCGACAACGCGGCGACGTACAGCGCGCGACTGCCGCGGAACTCCTGCCGGATGACCGCGCGTTCCGCCGCGAGCACGTCGGCGGTCGCGACCGGCTGCGCCGCGCTCTCGACGAGCCGCTCGTACAGCGCGCTGTACGCGGTCTCGGGATCGCCGGTCACCTGCGCGAGCTGGTCGATCGCCGCGGTCGAGAGCGTCTGGTTGCCGATGAGGCATTGCGTGCCCGGGCCGAGGACGCTCAGCTGGCCTTCGGTCCGCGACGCGTCGAATCCCTGGATCGCCTTCGGCGCGTCGCACAGCGCGGGCGACCGCGCCCACAGCCACGCGCACAGCGCGAACGGCTTGTCCGGGTCCTGCTCGGCGGCATTCCACTCGCCCCACCCCCACGACCACACCGACGCGATCCCGGTCTCGGCCGCGACCTGCTGCGCCGCGAGCGACTGCCACTTCGCCACCTGGTACCACGCCGACGCCGGCTGCAGATTGTTTCGCCCGCCGAATCCGGGCGTCGTCGCGAAGCTCATCATCAGCCCGACGCGGTTCGCGGGGATGCCGATGGAGGTGAAGTCGGACACCGCCTGCCGGTAGTCCATGCGCAGTGTCCGGTTCCCGAGCACCGGCCCGAGCTTCCACGTCGACGGCGCAGGAACGTAGATCTCCCGCACGAGCTCGGCCGACTGCGCCGCCTGCTGCCACCACACGCCGGCGTCGCCGCCGGTGTACGGCTTCGACGGAAGGAGCAACACGGGATGCGCGCCGAGTGCAGCGAGCCCCTGCACGAACGCGAGGATGTCCGCTCGGTACTGCGCGTTGTTGTCCGACCACGGCGTCACGAGCCCCGGCCCCGACAGCTCGTTGAGCACGATCACCGGCGTCGCGCAACCGGTCTGCTGCTGCGCGAACGCGAAGAACGTCTTCACGCGTCCGGGAATGAGTGACGGATTCGCCGGCGCCGTCGTCGTTCCCACGCGGTTCTTGAGATTGAGGTCGAAGTACACCGTCGCCGCGCCGGCAGTCCGCATCTGCGCCGGATACGTGCCGCTCGACACGCCGACGACGATTCCGGGCTTGCCGAGGATCGCGTTGAACTGGGTGGTCTGCCACCCGAACTCGGCCCAGACCGGCTGCGTCGCGGGGATACCGCACTGGCCCGCGTACGGCGCAGGCGTGGCGGCATGCGCGGCCGCCGGCCACGCGAGGACGAGCACGAGTGAGACGAACGCCTTCTTCACGACCCCGACCCTTGATACCAGACGGGCCGCCCGGAGGCGGCCCGTCTTACGATTGGTTTACCTCCAGCCGCGGCTGTCGACTGGCGGCGAACGGCCGGTACCTGGTACCGCCTTGCGGCGGAACCAGGTACCACCATCCGTATCCGCCTACGCTTCGTCGAGCGGTGTATCGACCTCGGGGATCTCCGTCGCCTCGATCTCCTCGTGGGACGGGCCGCCGTTACCGCCGGGCTCGCCGCCGAAGTCGAGGCCGAGGTCGGCGAGGCTGTCGCCGCCGTCGGAGCCGATCTCCTCGAGCGCCGCGAGCAGCTGCTCTTCCGTCTGCGGCCGCGTGTACGCGCTGACCGGCACGGCCGACGAAGGGCCGATCTCGATCGTGCGGTACCGCTTGAGTCCGGTCGCAGCCGGGATCAGCTTGCCGATGATGACGTTCTCCTTCAGGCCGAGCAGGCGGTCGACCTTGCCCTCGATCGAGGCGTCGGTCAGCACCTTGGTCGTCTCCTGGAAGGAGGCCGCCGAGAGGAAGGACTCGGTCGCGAGCGATGCCTTCGTGATCCCGAGGATCAACGGCTCGGACGTGGCCTGCTCCTTCTTCTCCTTCTTGACGCGCGCGTTCTCACGGTCGAGCACGAGCTTGTCCACGAGCTGACCCGGAAGAAGGTCGGTTGCGCCGTTGTTCTCGATGCGCACCTTCTTCAGCATCTGCCGGACGATGAGCTCGATGTGCTTGTCGTGGATGTCGACGCCCTGCGACTTGTAGACCCTCTGCACCTGGTCGACGAGATACAGCTCGATCGCCGTGTAACCCTTCAGGCGCAGCAGGTCGGCCGGGCTGATCGAGCCCTCGTGCAGCGCGTCACCGGCCTCGACCTTCTCACCGTGCGTGACGAGGAGCCGCGTGCGGCGCGGGACGGTGTACGAGCGCTCGTCCTCTTCCTTGCCGCTGTCGGCGAGGATCGTGAGCTTCACCTGACGCTCGGTCTCCTCGATCGCGATCGTGCCGTCGATCTCGGCGAGCTGGGCGGCGCCCTTCGGGTTCCGCGCCTCGAAGATCTCCACGACGCGCGGGAGGCCGTGCGTGATGTCCGCGCCGGCGACACCGCCGGTGTGGAACGTCCGCATCGTGAGCTGCGTGCCCGGCTCGCCGATCGACTGCGCGGCGATGATGCCGACCGCGTCGCCGATCTCCGACATCTCGCCGGTGGCGAGGAACGTGCCGTAACACGCCTGGCACACACCCGTCTCCGCCCTGCACTTGAGCACCGAACGCACCGGCATGACGAACGTCTCCGCTGCATCGCCGAGCTCCTCGACGATCTCGCGCAGGCGCGGCATGGTGATCTCCTCGCCCTGCTCGGCGATCACCGTCTTGCCGGGTCGGCCCGATGCGAGCGGCTTGTGGATGTCCGTCGCGAGGATCCGCGCGGCGACGCTCTTGTTGAGGCCTTCCGCGTTGAAGAGCGGCAGCTCGACGAAGTCCTTCGTCTTGCAGTCCGCCTCGCGGATGATGACGTCCTGCGAGACGTCGACGAGACGCCGCGTCAGGTAGCCCGAGTCGGCGGTACGAAGCGCCGTGTCGGCCAGACCCTTGCGCGCGCCGTGCGTCGAGATGAAGTACTCGAGGACGGACAGGCCCTCCATGAAGTTCGCCTTGATCGGGCGCTCGATGATCTCGCCCTTCGGATTCGCCATGAGCCCGCGCATGCCGGCCAGCTGGCGGAGCTGTGCGAACGAGCCGCGGGCGCCGGAGTTGGCCATCATGTAGAGCGGGTTCAGCTCGTCGAGGTTCGCGAGCATCGCGTCGGAGACGACGTCCGTCGCCTCCGTCCAGATGTTCACGATCGACTCGTGGCGCTCGGATTCGGTGATGAGCCCGTGCTCGTATGCCTGCTCGACCTTGTCGACACGCTCCTCGTAGTCGGCGAGCAGTGCTTCCTTCTCCGGCGGGATAACGACGTCGTTCTTCGAGATCGTCACGCCGGCACGGGTTGCGTACTGGAAGCCGAGATCCTTGATCGTGTCGAGCACCGACGCCACCGTGTGGGCGCCGTATTCCTCGACGAGGCTCGAGATGAAGTCGTCGAGGGTCTTCTTGGAGAGCGTGCTGTTCAGGTAGTCGTGGTACTGCGTGTACTCGCCCTCGAGCGGCCCGACGGCCTCGCGCAGCGCCCGGTCGATCTCCGCGTTGAAGATGACGCGGCCCGCGGTGGTGAGCACGAGCTCGCCCTCCCACAGGTACTCGATCGGTGCCTGCAGGGTCATCTGCTTCGCGTCGAGCGCGAACTGAACGTCCTCCTCGGTGCGGAAGCGCTGCGGCCGCGGGTCGAGCCCTTCGACCGTCAGCTCCTCGAACTTCAGGTCCGAGTAGGTGAGGTAGTACGACCCGAGCACCATGTCCTGCGTCGGCGTCGCGAGCGCACGGCCGGATGCCGGCGAGAGGATGTTGTTCGCCGAGAGCATGAGGATCCGCGCCTCGGCCTGCGCCTCCGCCGACAGCGGAACGTGCACGGCCATCTGGTCGCCGTCGAAGTCGGCGTTGAAGGCGTGGCAGACGAGCGGGTGCACCTGGATCGCCTTGCCCTCGACGAGCACCGGCTCGAATGCCTGGATGCCGAGGCGGTGCAGCGTCGGGGCGCGGTTCAGCAGCACCGGGTGCTCCTGGATGACCTCTTCGAGGATGTCCCAGACCTCGGCCTGCATCTGGTCGACGTGCCGCTTGGCCGCCTTGATGTTCTGGACGATCTTCCGCTCGACGAGCCGGCTCATGATGAACGGCTTGAAGAGCTCGAGCGCCATCAGCTTCGGCAGCCCGCACTGGTGCAGCTTCAGATACGGCCCGGCGACGATCACCGAGCGGCCCGAGTAGTCGACGCGCTTGCCGAGCAGGTTCTGGCGGAACCGGCCCTGCTTGCCCTTGAGCATGTCGGACAGCGACTTCAGCGGGCGATTTCCCGGCCCGGTGACGGCGCGGCCGCGGCGGCCGTTGTCGAACAGTGCGTCGACGGCCTCCTGCAGCATGCGCTTCTCGTTGTTGACGATGATCTCGGGCGCGCCGAGGTCGAGCAGCCGCTTGAGGCGGTTGTTCCGGTTGATCACGCGCCGGTAGAGGTCGTTGAGGTCGGAGGTGGCGAAGCGTCCGCCGTCGAGCTGGACCATCGGCCGCAGCTCCGGCGGGATCACCGGGACGGCCTCGAGGATCATCCACTCGGGCTTGTTCTCCGAGGTGAGGAACGCCGAGACGACCTTCAGGCGCTTGATCGCGCGCTGCTGCTTCTGCCCCTTGCCGGTGCGGATCTGCTCGCGCAGGATCGCGGCCTCGGCGTTCAGGTCGAGATCCTTGAGCAGGTCGCGGATCGCCTCCGCTCCCATGCCGCCGCGGAAGTAGACGCCGAATCCGTACGGCGACCCGAAGCGGTCCTTGAGCTCGCGGAAGATCTGCTCGTCGTTGACGATGAGCTTCGGCTCGAGCTCGCGGAACAGCGTCCACGTCTGCTCGAGGCGGCGCACCGAGTCGACGGCGGCCTCGCGCGCGTCCTCGCGGCGAGACTCGATGTCGAGGTACATCTCGCGCACCTTCAGCGCCCACTGGATGATCGCGTCCAGGTCTTCCTTCTGGATGCGGCCGTCCGTGCGCAGGCACAGGTCATTCGTCAGCTCGCGGATGTCGCTGTCGGGCTCCGCCGAGTCGAGCACGTCGGCCAGCAGGCCGTTGCCGAGCTCGCGCGCCTTCTCGAGGTTCTTGGCGTCGACACCCGATGCGATGCCGGCGTCCTCCTCGTTCAGCTCCTCGCCTGCGAGCAGGCCGTCGACGATGCGATGGAGGTGCTTCGTGATCGCGCCCTTCTTCGCACCCGTCGCCTTGTCGAGCTGCTTCTCGAGCGGTGCGATCGCGGCGAGGATCTGCTCCGCCGCCGTCGACACCTGCTCGAGCTCGCGTGGCGCCAGCCGACGGTCGTCGCGGATGGCGGCGTTGCGGACGAGCTCGCGGATCTTCTTCGAGTCCTCCGTCGTGATCTGTCCGACGAGCTCGACGAAGAGACCGCCGACGAGGCCGCGCACGTCCTCGAGCGTCGGGAGCGCCTGCTCCTCGGCCCAGTTCGACAGGCCGCGGCCCCAGAAGTCGTCGTCCTCGTCGAAGTTCCGCTCGCGGCCCTTCGCGAAGTACTCGCGACGGCGAGCGAGCCGGTCCTCGAGCGCGGCGAGCGCCTCGTCGCGGTCGACGTAGATCCGCTCGGACTCCGCCTTCACCTGGTCCTCGAGCGCGTTCACGTCGGCCGCGCGCTTCTCGACGTCGACCGCGGTGACGATCGACGCTGCGAAGTACAGGACCTTCTCGAGCTCGCGCGGGGCGATGTCGAGCAGGTAGCCGATACGGCTCGGGACGCCCTTGAAGAACCAGATGTGCGAGACCGGCGCGGCGAGGTCGATGTGACCCATGCGCTCGCGGCGCACCTTCTGCCGCGTCACCTCGACGCCGCAGCGCTCGCAGATGATCCCCTTGTACCGGACGCGCTTGTACTTGCCGCAGTAGCACTCCCAGTCGCGCGTCGGACCGAAGATGCGCTCGCAGAAGAGGCCGTCGCGCTCCGGCTTCAGCGTGCGGTAGTTGATCGTCTCGGGCTTGGTGACCTCACCCGAGGACCAGTCGCGGATCTGCTTGCTGGAGGCGAGCCCGATCCGGATCGCGTCGAAATCGTTGATATCGATCAAAGTGTTCTCTCAGCTCCTGATCAGTCTTCGAGTTCCAGATCAACGAGGTCCGGCTCGCCCAAGGGCCCTACCTCGGCGTCCGCTTCCTCCTCAGCGTCTTCCCCGGCCGACACCTCGACGTCGTCGAGGTCTCCGAGGGTCTCGTCGGCGGGCAGCGTCAGCTCGCCGTCTGTGTCGACGCGCTCCTGCCCCTCCTCCGCCTCCTCGGCGGTCGGCTCGCGGCCGACGGCGCGGAGCGAGCCGGGCGACAGGTCGATGCCCAGCTCCTCGGCGGCGCGCAGGAGCTCGTCCTCCTCTTCGCGCACCTCCACTTCGCGACCCTCGTCCGAGAGCACGTGCACGTCGAGCCCGAGCGACTGCATCTCCTTCAGCAGCACCTTGAACGACTCGGGGATCGACGGCTCGGCGATGTTCTCGCCCTTGACGATCGCCTCGTACGCCTTGACGCGCCCGACGGTGTCGTCGGACTTGATGGTGAGCATCTCCTGCAGCGTGTACGCAGCGCCGTAGGCCTCGAGCGCCCAGACCTCCATCTCGCCGAAGCGCTGGCCGCCGAACTGCGCCTTGCCGCCGAGCGGCTGCTGGGTGACGAGCGAGTACGGGCCTGTGCTCCGCGCGTGGATCTTGTCGTCCACGAGGTGAAGCAGCTTGAGGATGTACATGTAGCCGACGGTGATCTTCTGATCGAAGGGCTCGCCGGTCCGGCCGTTGTACAGCTGCACCTTGCCGGAGCACTGACGCCCGGCCGGCCGCTTCTCGTCGATGACGAACTGCACCGGCGAGTCGGGGTTCTGGCGCACGTACTCGATCAGCGCCTCGTCGACGTCGGCCGGCGTTGCACCGTCGAAGACGGGTGACGCGACCGCGTGCGGGTTCGGCGCCGCGATGATCTGCCGGCGGTGCTTCCAGTCGAAGTCGGCGTTCCTGTCCTCCTCCGGCGCGAACACGCCGTGCGCCGCGGCCCAGCCGAGGTGCGTCTCGAGCACCTGGCCGATGTTCATGCGGCTCGGCACGCCGAGCGGGTTGAGGATGATGTCCACGGGCCGCCCGTCCGGGAGGAACGGCATGTCCTCCTCGGGGACGATCTTCGAGATGACGCCCTTGTTGCCGTGGCGGCCGGCGAGCTTGTCGCCCTCGGCGATCTTGCGCTTCTTCGCCACGTAGACGCGGACGAGCTCGTTCACGCCCGGGCTCAAGTCGTCGCCGCCGTCGCGCGAGAACGTCTTCACGTCGATGACGACGCCGCCCTCGCCGTGCGGGACCTTGAGGGACGTGTCGCGCACCTCGCGCGCCTTCTCCTTGAAGATCGCGCGGATCAGCTTCTCCTCCGCCGTCAGCTCGGTCTCGCCCTTCGGCGTCACCTTGCCGACGAGCAGGTCGCCGGAGTTGACCTCCGCACCGATCCGGACGACGCCGCGCTCGTCCAGCTGCGCAAGCGACTCCTCCGAGCGGTTCGGAATGTCGCGCGTGATCTCCTCGTCGCCGAGCTTCGTCGAGCGCGCATCCACTTCGTACTCGTGAATGTGGATCGACGAGAGGATGTCGTCCTTGACGAGGCGCTCGGAGAGGACGATGGAGTCCTCGAAGTTGTAGCCCTCGTACGACATGAACGCGACGAGGAGGTTCGCGCCGAGCGCGAGCTCGCCGTCGTCGGTCGAGCTGCCGTCCGCGAGGACCTGGCCCGCCGTCACCTTGTCGCCCAGACGCACCACCGGCTTGTGGTGGATGAGCGTCCCCTGGTTCGAGCGCATGAACTTCGTCAGCGTGTAGTCGTCGCGGCCGTCCTTCGACTCGACGACGATCTTGTCGGCGTCGACGTCGACGACGTTGCCGGCCTTCTCCGAGATGACCACGTCACCGGAGTCGACCGCGGCGCGGTACTCGAGGCCGGTGCCGACGAGCGGCGCCTGACGCACGAGCAGCGGAACCGCCTGGCGCTGCATGTTCGCACCCATGAGGGCGCGGTTCGCGTCGTCGTGCTCGAGGAACGGGATGAGCGCGGTCGAGACGGACACGATCTGCGCCGGCGCAACGTCCATGAACTCGACGTCCTTCGGCGCGGCCGTGACCGCCTCGCCCTCGGCTGAGCGGCAGAGCACCGCCGACTCGAGGAGCTTTCCGTTCTTGTCCGTCGACGCGGTCGCCTGCGCGATCGTGTACCGGGACTCCTCGACCGCGTCGAGGTAGACGATCTCGTCCGTCACCTTGCCGGCGACGACGCGCCGGTACGGCGTCTGGATGAAGCCGAACTCGGACACCGTTGCGTAGGAGGCGAGGTAGCCGATGAGGCCGATGTTCGGGCCTTCCGGCGTCTCGATCGGGCACATGCGCCCGTAATGGGTCGGATGGACGTCGCGCACCTCGATCGGCGCGCGCTCGCGGGTGAGCCCGCCGGCGCCGAGCGCCGACAGGCGCCGCCGGTGCGTGAGCCCGGCGAGCGAGTTCGTCTGGTCCATGAACTGCGACAGCTGCGACGAGCCGAAGAACTCTTTGAGCGCGGCCACAACCGGGCGGATGTTGATGATCGTCTGCGGCGTGATGGTGTCGACGTCCTCCGTCGTCATCCGCTCGCGGACGACGCGCTCCATGCGGTAGAGGCCGACCCGGAACGCTTCCTGGATCAGCTCGCCGACGGTGCGCAGGCGGCGGTTGCCGAAGTGCTCGTACTCGTCGAGCTCGGCCGCGATGGGGGCACGCGGCAGCGCAATCGCCTCGGCGGCGAAGTCCTTCGAGTCCTCGGGGACGCCGAGCTTGACCGGCAGGTCGATGAGCTTGCGGACGAGCGCGACGATGTCCTCGGTGGTGAGGACGCGGACGTCCTCCGGCACGTTGACGCCGAGGCGCTGGTTCAGCTTGTAGCGGCCGACCTTCGTCAGGTCGTAGCGCTTGGGGTCGAAGAAGAGCGCGCGCAGGAGGTTCCGCGCGTTGTCGAGCGTCGGCGGCTCGCCGGGGCGCTGCTTCTTGAACACCTCGATGAGGGCCTCCTCCTCACGGGTGGAGGGATCCTTCTCGAGGGTGTTGACGATGTAGAGCGAGTTGTCGAACAGCTTGAGGATCGCCTCGTTCGTCGACGTGTCGAGCGCGAAGCCGGTGGACGGGTCCTCGGCGGGGAGAGCGCGGAGGAGCGTCGTGATCGGGAGCTTGCGCTTCCGGTCGATGCGCGCGTACGCGATGCCCTTCTTGTCGATCTCGAGCTCGAGCCACGAGCCCCGGCTCGGCATGAGGTTGGCCGTGAAGACCTGCTTCGTCGGGTCCTTCGGCTCCATCAGATAGGCGCCCGGCGAGCGGACGAGCTGCGTCACGATGACGCGCTCGGTGCCGTTGATGATGAACGTGCCGACCTCGGTCATCATGGGGAAGTCGCCCATGAAGACCGTCTGCTCGCGGATCTCGCCGGTGTCCTTGTTCACGAACCGGACGGTCATCGAGAGCGGGGCCTGATAGGTCAGGTCCTTTTCGCGGCACTCCTTGATGGTGAACTGGGGCTCACCGAACACGTACTCGCCGAACTCGACGGCGAGCGTTCCGGTGTAGTCCTCGATCGGCGAGATGTCGTCGATCGTCTCCCTGAGACCCTCGTCCAGGAACCACTGGAACGAGGCCTTCTGGATGTCGATCAGGTTGGGGAGGTCGAGGACGTTCTCGATCTTGGAAAACGACTTACGCGCGCGGGGCGAAGCGACCTTGGTGGTCAAAGAAGAAGCCTCCCTTGGGGACGTACGAGCTCAGGCGGATTCAGGCGTGCGAACGGGCAGACGGACGGAACGTCGGCGCAACCCGTCAGGGTACCGAAACTGACCCCCTTACCGCAAGCGTGGCCAACGGCCGTCGCCGGAATGTCCGCGGAATGGTAGCTGGGTACCTGGTGCCGCGCAAGCGGCACCAGGTACCGGTCGTTCCGCTACGAGGAGGTGGTCGTCGTGGCCGTGGTCGTCGAGGCCGTCGTCGTCGTGCTGGTGGTCGTCGTCTCCTGATGGCCCTGGATCGGGCCCGGGCAGGTGCCGTTCGTCGCCAGGACGTCGTCCTTGTGCTTGCCCTTGGCGAGGGCGGAGTTGGCGCTGACGCTCACGAGCACGTAGTGGCCGTTCCCGACCTTGTGGCAGACGAGCACCTTGGGCGCCTTCTTGCCATGGCCGTGGCCCGACGTCGTCGTGGTCGTGCCGGTGGCAGTCGTGCCTGTCGTCGAGACGGTCGCGTCGTGCTTGTTCCCGTGCCCCGGCGGCGGCTTGGCAACTGCGATCGACGCCAGCACGCCGGCGGCGGCGATGAGTGCGAGGAGAGCTATGCGAAGTTTCATGCCCATTCAGATGCCGCCAACCCGGGAATACTTGCGCTGTGAGAGGGCTCGGCCGGGGCCCCGGCGGGTGCCGGAGCCCTCGGCCAACGGCGTTATTTGATCTCGACGCTGGCGCCGGCCTCTTCGAGCTGCGCCTTGATCGAGTCGGCCTCGTCCTGGGCGACGCCCTCCTTGACCGGCTTCGGAGCCGAGTCGACGAGGTCCTTCGCCTCCTTGAGGCCGAGACCGGTGAGCGCGCGCACGACCTTGATCACCTGGATCTTCTGCTGGCCGGCGCCGGTGAGGACGACGTCGAACGCCGTCTTCTCCTCCTCGGCCGGCGCGGCTGCCCCGCCACCCGCGGCCGCGACGGCGACCGGAGCGGCAGCGGTGATGCCCCACTCGTCCTCGATCTTCTTCTTCAGCTCGACGAGCTCGAGCACCGACATTTTGCCCAGCGAATCGAAAATGCTGTCTACACCAGCCATTACTCGCTCTCCTCTTCAGTGGTCGTTTCCTCTTCGGACAGGACCGCTGTGGCGGTCGTGTCTGTGACTTCCTCGGCCGCGGGCTCCGCCTCGGCCGCAGGCTCCGGCTCGGGCGCAACCTCGGCCGCCGGCGGAGCAACTTCCTCGCCGCCCAGCTGCTCGATGCGGGCCTCGATGAGGCCGTACAGGTTCTGCAGCGGTGCGGTCACGAGGCCCAACAGGGCCGTGACCGGGGCGACGATCGCGCCCAGCACCTGGCCGCGCAGGATGTCGATCGGCGGCAACGCCGCGAGCGTCTCGACCTCTTCGGCCGTCACGACCTTGCCCTGCAGGACGCCGCCGCGGATCGCCAGGACCTTCGACTCGCGCGCCATGTCGGCGAGCGCCTTCGCGGCAGCGAGCATGTCGCCGTCCGCCTCGAGGAACGCGATCGCCGTCGGCCCCTCGAGCAGGGTCAGCAGCGCGTCCGCGCCGGCCGCCTCCGCCGCCCGCCGGGTGAGGGTGTTCTTCACCACGGTGAAACGGGCGCCGCTCTCCAGCAGCCGCGTCCGCAGCGTGTCGATCTGGGGCATCGTCAGGCCGCGGTAATCGGCCACGAGCACGGTGTCGGCCGCCTTCAGGCGGTCGGCCAGCTCGGCGACGATGTGCTCCTTCTGCTCTTTCTTCACGTCGTTTCCTCCGGAAATGACTAGGGCTCGCCGAAGCGAGCCCACGAGAAGCAGATCCTCCGGACTCACCTCGGCTGGGCTTCTGCCCCGCAGGGCTGCCAGCTGTCTTTGGCGAGCGACTAGTCGGTTAGGCCGTAACTGTAGCTTCCTCCAGCTCTTCGGTGATGCCGCGCGTCCGGGCCGGGTCGACATGGATGCCGGGGCCCATCGTGCTCGTGAGCGTGATCTGCCGGATGTAGCGGCCCTTGGCCGCCGACGGCTTCGCCCGGACGATCTCGTCCACGACGGCGGCGTAGTTCTCGACGAGCGCCCGCTCGTCGAAGCTCTTCCTGCCGATGGACAGGTGAACGTTCGCGCCGCGGTCGGTCCGGTACTCGAGCTTCCCGGCCTTTGCGTCCCGCACCGCCTTGCCGATGTCGAAGGTGACGGTGCCCGTCTTCGGGTTCGGCATCAGGCCGCGCGGGCCGAGGATGCGCCCGAGCCGGCCGACGTTCCCCATCTGGTCCGGCGTCGCGATGGCGACGTCGAAGTCGGTGAAGCCCTCCTCGACGCGCTTGGCGAGATCGGCGGAGCCGACGACGTCCGCCCCGGCCTCCTCTGCCTCGCGAGCCTTGTCGCCCTCGGCGAACACGGCCACGCGAACGTCTTTGCCCGTGCCGTGCGGAAGCATCAGCGTGCCGCGGAGCTGCTCGTCGGCATGACGCACGTTGAGCCCGAGCCGGAAGTGCACCTCGACGGTCTCGTCGAACTTCGCGCTCGGCGACTCCTTCAGCATCCGCACCGCCTCGACGGGCGAGTACGTGCGCTCGCGGTCGATCGCGCCGCGCGCCTCGATGTAGCGCTTGCCGTGCAGTGCCATTACAGATCCACCTCCACGCCCATGGAGCGGGCGGTGCCCGCGATGATCTTCGCCGCCTGGTCGACGTCGCGCGCGTTCAGGTCGACGAGCTTCGTCTCGGCGATCTGGCGCACCTGCGCGCGGGTCAGCCTCCCGACCTTGTCGCGGTTCGGCTCGGCGGAGCCCTTCTCGAGCCGCAGCGCCTCCTTGATGAGGACGGCCGCCGGCGGGGTCTTCGTGATGAACGTGAACGAGCGGTCCTCGTAGACCGTGATCTCCACCGGCGTGATCCGGCCGTTCTGGTCCGCCGTCTGGGCGTTGAACGCCTTGCAGAACTCCATGATGTTGACCCCGTGCTGGCCCAGTGCCGGGCCGACCGGCGGCGCAGGGTTGGCCTGCCCGCCCGGGATCTGCAACTTGATGAGTGTCAGGATCTTCTTGGCCATCCGATCAGTCCAGTTTCTTGACGTTGTCGAATCCGACCTCGACCGGCACCTGCCGCTCGAAGATGTTCACCATCACCTGCAGCTTCTGCCCGTCCGCGTTGACGTCGGTGATCTCGCCGTCGAAGTCTGCCAGCGGACCTGAGGTGATCTTCACCGATTCCCCGAGCTGGAACTCGACCTGTGCGCGCGTCGCGACGCCGCCGCCCGCGCCCGTGTGCAGGATCCGGTCGACCTCGGGCTGCGAGAGCGGCACGGGCTTCGAGCCCGCCCCGACGAAGCCGGTGACGCCCGGGGTGTTCTTGACCACCATCCACGCGTCGTCGTCGAGATCCATGTTCACGAGCACGTAGCCGGGGAGGACGCGCTTCTCGGTCTGCACCTTCTGACCGTCCTTCGTCTCGATCACTTGCTCGGTCGGGACGACGACGCGCCGGAAGCGCGGCCGCTGGCCCATCGACTCGATGCGGTGCTCGAGATTGGCTTTCACCTTGTTCTCGTGCCCGGAATAGGTGTTGATCACGTACCAGCGAAACATCAGATTCTCCCGATCCCTATCGCAGCAACACGTGCTGGACGACGTACTTCCAGAGCTCGTCGTTCAGCCAGAGGTAGAAGCCGACGATCAGGCACGCGACGAGCACCACTGCGGTGCCGCTGACGAGCGCGTGCTGGCTCGGCCATTCGACCTTCTTGAGCTCGGCCCAGGCCTCCTGGACGAAGTGCGCAGCGCCCGAGCCCGGGGCGTGCCGCTCCTCGGCCTCCGGCCGTGGCTCGCGACGCGGCTCCTCGCCGCCGTTCGCCGTCGGGCGCGCAGGCGGACGCACGGGCGGACCGCCCGCGAGCGCCGGCTGCGACTGGGCCCGGCGGGCACGCCGCTGCTGACGGGTCTGCCGCGCCATGTGAGGTCAGCGAGTCTCCCGGTGGATGGTGTGACAGCCGCACCAACGGCAGTACTTCTTGAACTCGACGCGGTCGGGCGAGTTTCGCTTCGACTTTTCCGTCTGGTAGTTGCGCCGCTTGCACTCCGTGCAGGCGAGCGTTATCGCGACTCGTACTCCTGTGGCCATTTTTCTTCTCTTACCTCAAAGGGGGGAACGCGTTGAAATAGCGCCGGGTGGGCTCGAACCACCGACCTCTGCATTATGAGTGCAGCGCTCTAACCAGCTGAGCTACGGCGCCCGGACGCCGGCGGAGTGTAGCCAAAAACGGCTCCGGCCCTATAGAACCCGGCGCATGCGGATCTACGTCACCGGCGGCGGCATCGGCTTCGTCGGCGGCCACGTCGTCCGGGTCCTCCGCGAGCGGGGCGCTGACGTCCGGGACGAGTTCGTCGACGTCCTCGACGGCCCCCGGCTCGAGCGGGCGATGCAGGGCTGCGACGCGCTCGTCCACGTCGCCGCGCTGTACAGCTACGACGCCGCCGAGGCCGCCCTCGCGCGCGTCAACATAGATGGGACGAGAACGGTGCTCGCCGCCGCGGCGCGCGCGGGCGTTCGCCGGATCGTCCACACGAGCACGGCCGGCACGTGCGGCCCGGTCGCCGGCCGTCCTGCGACCGAGCGCGACGGCCCGCCCGCATGGGAGCTGCGCGTGCCGTACAAGCGGACGAAGCTCGAGGCGGAGAAGCTCGCGCTCGCGGCCGGAGCCGTGGTCGTCAACCCGACGACGCCGGTCGGCGAAGGCGACACCGGGCCGACACCCACGGGACGGATGGTCGCGGGCGTCGCACGCGGCCGCTACCGGGCCTACGTGCCGACGACCGGCCTGAACGTCGTCGACGTCCACGACGTCGCGCTCGGGCATGCGCTCGCGCTCGAGCGCGGCCGGGCAGGCGAGCGGTACCTCCTCGGCGGCGTCGACCTGTGGCTCGGCGACCTGTTTGCGACCATCGCGCAGCTCGCGGGCCGGCCGCGGCCGCGCATCCGCGTCCCGTACGCGGCCGCTCAGGTGGCGGCCGCGCTCGGCCTCGTCAATCGCGACGAGGTGCGGCTCGCCCGGCTGCCGATGTTCTTCAGCTCCGCAAAGGCGGCGCGGGAGCTGGGCTACAGCCCCGGACCGATCGAGCCGGCGCTGCGCCGGGCGGTCGCGGGCGCTACCGGTGGTTTGCGATGAGGTCGAGCGTCCGGCGCCACGCGTCGTCGGAGGCGTCCTGGAACTCCTCCTGCTTCCGGTCGAAGAAGCTGTGCGGCGCGCCTTCGTACTCGACGAGCTCGTGCTCGACACCGGCAGCGATGAGTGCGGCGTCGAAGGCCGCGTTGTCCTCGGCCGTGATGTGCGCGTCCGCTCCGGCCTGGAGAGCGAGGAGCGGTCCGCGCATGCGCGGTGTGTCCTCGAGCGGCGGCCGCCCGTAGAAGCCGACGGCACCGGCAAGCCCGTGCCCGGCGGCGGACGCGAGCCAGGACTGGCGCCCACCCATGCAGAACCCGACCGTGAAGATCGCCGTCGCGCCGTGGTCACGGAGGTAGGTGACGCAGGCGCCGACGTCGGCCTGGATCCCCTCGGGCGTCGTCGCCTTGACGTGCTCCATGTACTCGAAGTCGTCGCCGCGCTTCTCGACGCCGGCAGTGCGGCCGAAGTAGTCGAAGGCGACAGCGGCGTGGCCGCGCTCGGCGAAGCGGAGCGCGAGCTCCTCGTAGAACCGGTACAGGCCGCGGACGTCGGGGAGGATCACGATTCCGGTCGCGCCGGGCTCCTCGGGGCTCGCCGCAAATGCCGCGAAGCGGTTCCCGTCGGCGGCCTCGAGGACGAGATCGTCGTGGGAGACGGCCGCCCCGGAGATGACTGGAATCGGGGGAAGCGAGTCGGTGTCGAAGCACATGGGGAAGGATCCTACGAGCCCGCGGCGTAGTCAGGTCGAGCGATGGCGGAGCAGTCGCACCGCGACGAGATGAACGAGGCGATCCGCGCGCAGCGCGAGCGGCAGGCCTCGGGCCGCGCCGCGGCCCCGGCACCTCCGCCCTCGCCGCCGGCCGAGACCGTCACGCCGTCGCTGGCGGCACGCTTGGCCGCCCTCCTGCGCGGCAAGTAGGGTTCCCGCGATGAGACGGGGCGCCGCCTGGCTCGCCGCCGCACCGCTGATGCTCGGCGGGTCGCAGCTCGCGCACGCCCTCGCTTACCGGATCGCATACCCGCAGGCGCACGTCCGCGTCGTGGAGATGCTCGCGACGGGTCACTCATACTTCGTCCGGCTGCCGCTCGTGCTCGCGGCCGCCGGCGCGTGCCTGCTCGTCTCACTCGTTGTCACCTCGTTCGACGCCGCGCGCGGCCTCAAGGCTCGTGCGCTACCGGCGTGGGCGTTCGCCCTGCTGCCGCCGCTCGCATTCGCATTGCAGGAAGTGCTCGAGCTCTCGCTTCACACCGGGACGTTCGCGTGGCGCGCCGTGCTCGCCCCGACCTTCGTCCCCGGCCTGCTCCTCCAGCTTCCGGTCGCGCTCCTCATGTATCTGGTCGCACGCCTGCTGCTGCGCGCGGCCGAGCGCCTCGGGCGTGCGCTTCGCCGGCCGGCGCCGCGGCTTCGCATCGCGCCGCCGTTTGCCGTCGCACCCGTCGCACCTGCCGGCCGGCTCCTCGCCGGCCGACGCCTTGCCCGCGCTCCTCCGCGCGTCGTCGTGGCGTAGCACGTCCACACGACACATCCCGCGAAGGAGGAGACATGAAGCACCGGATCGCGCTCGGCGCGCTGGTCGCGCTCGCAGCGCTCGCAACGGCCGCGGCCGCATCCGCGCACGCGATCATGAGCCCGGCGGTCGCGCTGGACAAGAAGCTCCAGCAGTTCACGTTGTCGGTGCCGACGGAAAAGGCGAACCTCACCACCACCGAGGTCGAGCTCACGGTTCCCGCCGGCTTCTCCATCGACTCGTTCGAGCCGCCGCCGGCGGGCTGGACGATGCACGTTCAGGCGACCGGCTCGGGCGACAGCGCCGTCGTCCAGAAGGTGACGTGGACCGGCGGTCACGTGCCGACGGACGAAGACGCGGTGTTTCGGTTCAACGCGTCGACGAGCGGCGCCAAGACGTACTCGTTCGACGTGCAGCAGACGTACTCGGACGGATCCGTCGTCGACTGGAACGGCCCGGAGACCGCCGATACACCGGCGCCGACGATCGAAGCGCTCTCCTCGATCGGCGGCGGCGGAACCTCCACGATGACGATCGTCGCGCTCGTGCTCGCAGGCGTCGCGCTGCTCGTCTCGCTCGGCTCGCTCGCTGCCCGGGGAGGCCGGTCGCTGACGTGAGGCTGGCGGTCGTCCTCGGTCTGGTCGTGACGGCAGCCGCGCTGCCGGACGTCGCCTCCGCGCACGTCGGGCGGACGCTGCCCGTGGCGACGAACTTCACAGCGCGCATGGCCGGCTTCATTCCGGGTGTGCAGGCGAAGGTCGTCGACGGCGACCAGACGATGTGGCTGCGGGCATCCCCGACGGCGATCGTGCTCGTAGCGGGGACGCTGGGCGAGCCACTGCTGCGGTTCGACCGGCGCGGCGTCTGGTTGAACCTCCGCTCGCCGACGGCCCAGGCGGACGGCATCGACCGCTTCGACCTCCGGCCGTCGGCGAGCCCGCATGCGCCGCCGCTCTGGCACCGAGTGGCCGGCGGCCACGCGTACGCATGGCACGAGCACCGGCTGCACGCACTCCAGCCGCTCGCCCGCGGCCGCAGCTCGGCAGGCCCGGTCGGGCCGTGGTCGGTGCCCGTCGTCGTCGACGGGCGCCGCCTCGCCCTGAACGGTGTTCTCGACTACAGCCCGCCGGGGGCGACGTGGGCGTGGATCGCGCTCTCCGCCGTCCTTGCCGCTGCGTCCTCGACGCTCGCGACGCGGTGGACTGCCGCACTCGTCGCGCTCGCGCTTGCCGCCACCTCGGCGGTCTGGGCGATCCGCATCGGGCGGGTGCTGTACGGGCGCCCGAACGTGCCCGCGATCGGCTATGCCGAGGTGGCGATCACGTGCGCCATCGGCGCTGCGCTCGTGTTCGGCCTCGTCCGGCACGACGAGGGACTGCGCGTGCTCACGGCGTTCCTCGTCGGCGTTGGCGCCCTGTACGAGGGACTGACGATGCTGCCGGTGCTGACGCACGCGATCGCGCTCAGCGCGCTGCCGACCATCGTCGCCCGGCTCCTAGAGGTCCTCACCCTCGGGGCCGGCATCGGCACGCTCGTCGGCAGCGTCTTCGGGCACATGCGGACCCGAACCGCGGTGGAGGCGGCATGAACGTCCGCTTGCTCGCCGCGCTGCTCGCGCTCGCCGCCGGCGCAGCCGCCGTCGTGCTCGTCATCGCGCTCCTGCACGCGACCCCTGGGCCTCAGTGAGGCGGAAAGAGATAGCTCCGGTGCGGCGGGACGAACGGCCCTGTCTCGAGCACGAGCTCGTCCCCGTCGCGCAACGGCGCCGACCTCGGGTCACCACGCACGCGAATGCCATTCCGAAAGAGGGAGACAGCACCGTGGAAGCTCAGCAGTCTTCGCCGCCCAAGTGGCATGCCCCACACAGAGAAGAGGTCGCCGATCGTCGCCGCGCGGTCGAACTGCACGACGCCGGTCGGCGTCGTCGTCCATTCGTGCGCGCGGCAGCCGGCGCTGCGCACGCCGATGCGCGCAGGGATGATGATCGCGAAGCCGTTGGCGAAGAGCTCCAGATGCGCACGCTTCGCCGGACGGCCCGCCTGCGCGCATGGGGCGTGCATCGCCGGCCGCGGCTGATAGAGCGGACCTGGTCCGATCGGCGTCGGTACCGGCACCTGCTCGAGGCTATCGCGCTCGTCGGCCTGCTGGCGGGATGCGGCGGAGGCGGCTCCGTTGCGCCGACGATCACCGTCGGCGCGGCCCACACCTATGCGCTGTCGGGCTTCACGCCGACTCAGCCTGTGACGGTGGGCAAGCCGACGCGCGTGTCGTTCACCATCCTCCAGCCGGACGGGAAGCCGTTGACGCAGTACAAACACGGGGCCGGGCCGCACAACGGCGTGCACCTGATCATCGTCCGCCGCGACCTCGCGACCATCATCCACCAGCATCCGCCGATCGACCCGAACGGCATGATCAGCGACACCGTCACCTTCGCGAAGCCGGGCCCGTACCGCGTCGTCATCGACGCTTATCCGAAGACGTCGGGGCCGGTCCCGAACTTCCAGCTCTTCTCACGCATCACCGTCGCGGGCGCGTATCACCCGCAGCCGCTGCCGCCCTTCCGCTCGAGCGAGACGGTGGACGGCTACCACTTCACACTGCACGGCACGCCGCACCTCCGCGCGATCGAGCCCGAGTTTCTCGACTTCACGATCACCACGCCGGGCGGCGCGCCCGCGACGTTCGGCACCTGGTTCGGCGCGCTCGCACACGCGATCTTCTTCCGGCGCGGGTCGCTCGACTACTTCCACACCCACGTCTGCGCGGCCGGGGTGGCCGGCTGCACGAGCATCTTCGGAGCCGCACGCGTGACCGGCACCTCGACGACGCCCGGTCACCTGAAGGTGGGCGTCCTCGTCCCCGTCTCCGGCACCTGGCGACTGTTCCTGCAGTGCCGCATCGACGGGCACGTCCTCACGGCGCCCTTCACGTTGCGGGTGCAGTGAGACGCGCGCTCGTTATCGCGGCAGTCGTGGCGGCCGCGCTCGCGCTGCCGACCGCGGCCTGGGCCCACGCGGCGCTGCTGAAGACCTTCCCCACGGCGAGCGCCGAGGTGGACACGCCGCCGACGGAGCTCCGTCTCATCTACGACGAGGTGGTCGAGCCGCGCTTCGCGGTCATTTCCGTCACCGACGCGGCGGCGCACCAGCAGGTGGACGGGACGGTGCACCGCTCGGCGTCGAACCCGTACGAGCTGGATGCGCCGCTGAAGCGGTCCGCCGAGGGCTGGTACCTCGTCTTCTGGCGCGTCATCTCCGCCGACGGGCATCCCGTGCGCGGCGCGTTCCTGTACCGGATCGGCCCGAACCCGGGGCCGCCGCCACAGTTCGTCATCCCCTCGCTGTCGGAGACGGCGGTGACACCGGGCTTGATCTCGCTGCGCTGGCTGACGTTCCTGTCGGTCATGGCTGCGATCGGGCTCTTCGTCCTGCGCACCGTGATCGCGCGTCCCGTCGTCTCGCGTGTGCCGGGGACGCGTCTGCGCGCGCTGTCGATCGCGTTCGGCACGATGCTCGCCGTCGCTCTCGTGGTGACGCCGATCTACGTCCTTCTCTCGACCGCGCAGTTCGCGCTGCGCTCCTTCTGGTCGTTCGGCGCCCTCGTTCCGCTCATGGACGTCTCAGCGTTCGGCCGCGGCTACCTCCGTCTCGAGTTGCTCCTCGCGCTCTTCGGAGTCGCCGGCGCCGCCGCGATCTGGCTCGACCGGCCCGGACAGGCACAGAGATCGGTCGCGGGCCTCTTGTCCCTGTGGGGCGCGCTGCTCGCGGCGGGCGCCGTCCTGCTCGTGCCGGGAACGGCCGGCCACGCCGCCCAGACCTCTCCGCGCGCGCTTTCGCTCGTGTTCGACTGGCTGCACCTCACCTCGGGATCGCTCTGGATCGGCGGCCTCATCGGCCTCATCGTGCTGTGGTCAACGCTGCCGGCTGCGAAGCTGACCGCCGGCCTCGCTGTCGCCGTGCCCCGGTTCTCGAACGTCGCCTTCGTGTCCGTCATGGTCCTGCTCGGCTCCGGGATCGGCGCCGCCGTCATCCACCTCCCCACGCTCGCGACGCTGTGGCAGACCGGCTACGGCAAGACGATCATCATCAAGGCATCGCTCCTCCTCGCAGCGATGCTCGTCGCCGCTGTCAACCTCCTGCGGACGAAGCCCGCGCTGGCGCGCGGGGAGAACGCCGAGGGCGCCGCGGTCCTCCTTCGCCGGCTGGTCGGCGTCGAGGTCGTGCTCGTCACTGCAGCCGTCGTCGCGGCCGCCGTCCTTTCGAGCTATCCGCCGCCGCCGAAGGCCCTTGCGAGTCTCGGCGCTCCATCCGCGACCGCAGGCCCCGGCCCGGTGACCGAGGTCGTCGAGCGGTACGGGTACAGAGTCGAGATGCGCGTCACGCCGAACAAGGTGGCGGTGCCCGACAACTATGTCGTGCGGATCACGCGCAACGGCGCGCCGGCGCGCGGCGCAACGGTGATCGCGACGTTCACGATGCTGGACATGGAGATGCCGACGCAGGCGTATCGCCTCGCGGAACGCTCACCCGGTGTGTACGAGCACTCGTCCGAGGCGCTCGTCATGGTCGGACGGTGGGGTCTCACGTTCGAGGTGCAGCCGGCGGGCGCGCAGGCATTCGACGTCGTCATCGTCGACCACGCGGCCGGATGAGGGCGGCTCTCACTTGCCTCGCCGCGTGCGGCCTCGCTGCGGTCGCGGCACAGCCCGCGCGCGCCGACGGCGATCCCGCGAGCGACTATCTGCTCGTCCAGAAGGTCTTCCTCTCGTACGAGCTCGCCTCCTACCCGCAACAGGAGCATGCGCTGACGAAGCTCGTCGCGCAGGTGAACAAGCAGGGCTTCACCATCCGCGTCGCGGTCATCGACAGCGCATACGACCTCGGCTCCGTCACCGTTCTCTGGCGGAAGCCGCAGACGTACGCTCGGTTCCTCGGAGCAGAGCTCAGCTTCGTCTACAAGCAGCGGCTGCTCGTCGTCATGCCGAACGGCTTCGGGTTCAACTGGCCCAAGCACTCGTCGAAGGCCGGTTACGCGGTGCTCGCGAAGCTCCAGGTCAAGCACGGCGGCGCCGGCCTGCTCGCGTCCGCCACCGCAGCCGTCCAGGCGCTCGCCAAAGCGGGATGAAGGCGCTCGTTCTCCTCGTGGCTGCGCTCGTCACAGCCGGCGTTGCGCAGTCCGCCCGCGCGGACGGCGACCCGGCGAGCGACTACCTGCTCGGGACGAAGGTCTTTCTTCCGTACGACGCAAAATTCCGGCCCAAGCAGTCCGCGGAGCTGACGGGACTCATCGCCTCTGCGAACAAGGCGGGATTCCCGATCAAGGTCGCGGTCATCTGGAGCGCCTACGACATGGGCTCCGTCACGTCGCTCTGGCACAAGCCGCGCACGTACGCGAAGTTCCTCGGCCTCGAGCTCGGGTTCGTCTACAAGCAGCGGCTGCTCGTCGTCATGGCGAACGGCTTCGGCTTCAACTGGCCGAAACACGCACCCGCCGCCGAATACGCGCTCCTGGCGAAGATCCCGATCCCGTCCGGCCCCGCCGGGCTCCTGACCGCGGCCGAAGCGGCGGTGAAGCAGCTCGCCGCAGCGGGAGGCGTCGACGTCGCAACGCCCGCGCACGTGACCACGCCCGCACAGCGGAACACGCACGACCGGGAGATCATCCTCGTGGCCGTGCTCGGCGCGCTGGCGCTCGCCGCCGGGGCGCGGTACCTGATCCGCCGCAGTCGCTAGAGCGGGCGGTTTTTCTCGTTCGCGCGCTTCTCGGCGCGCTTTTCCTTCAGCGACTTCTGCGGAGCTTTCTTCGCGAGCTTCTTCTGCTTGTCGGCGCCCTTCATGGAAGGAGCTTACGCGGAGAAGCCGGACGGCGCGAGCGCAGCTGCCGGAAGCCCGTCAGGACTGGCTGACGAGGTGGAGCATCTTGAACATCGGCAGGTACATGGCGATGAGGATGATGCCGACCATGATCCCGACGCCGATCATCATGAGCGGCTCGATGATCGAGGTGAGCGACGACACCGCGGCGTCCACCTCTTCTTCGTAGAAGTCGGCGATCTTCGTGAGCATCTTCTCGAGCTCGCCCGTCTCCTCGCCGATCTTCACCATCTGGCTGACCATCGGCGGGAACACGGGGTTCTCGATCAACGGCTGCGCGATCGGGACGCCCTCGTGCACCTTCTGGCGGACGCCGGCGAGGGCCTCCTCGACCACCCAGTTGCCGGCCGTCTGGCCGGTGATCTCGAGCGCCTTGATGATGTCGACGCCGGCGGCGACGAGTGTCGACAGCGTGCGCGAGAAGCGCGCCATCGTCACCTTGCGCACGGTGTCGCCGATCTTCATCGGGATGCGCAGCTTGAAGCGGTCCCACATCTTGCGTCCGGCCTCCGTCCGCTTCCACCGGAAGAAGCTCCAGAGGCCGAGCGGGATGAAGAGGATCACCCATGGTGCGCCCTTCAGCAGGTTCGATGCATCGACGACGTACTGCGTCAGCTGCGGAAGCTGTCCGTTGAGCGACGCGAAGATGCCCTGGAAGATCGGGACGAGGAACAGCAACATGCCGATGAGGACGAGCGTGGCGAAACAGATGACCATCGTCGGGTAGACCATTGCGCTCTTGATCCGGCGCCTGATCGACTCCTGCTTCTCGATCTGGAACGCGACGCGGTCGAGCACGATGTCGAGGATGCCGGCCGCCTCGCCCGCTTCCACCATCGCGACGTACAGACGCGAGAAGACGCGCGGATGCTTGAGCAGCGCCTCCGAGAGAAGCAGTCCGCCTTCCACATCCGAGCGAAGCTGTTTCACGACGACCGCGAGCGCGGGATCGTCCGTCTGCTGCTCGAGGATGACGAGCGAGCCGACGACGTTGAGCCCGGCCTCGATCATCGTCGCGAACTGCCGCGAGAAGACCTGGAGCGACTTTGGCTTGACCTTGGCCCCGAACGAGGTCTTGAGGCCGCCCGGCTTGGCGTCGCCGCTCCCGCTGATCTCGCGAAGCGACTCCGCCAGCAGGCCCTTCAGGCGCAACTGTTCGCGCGCGCCCGCGAGGTCCGGAGCGATGATCTCTCCGGTCAGCTCAGCGCCTTGGGCGTTGATGGCCGAATAGGAGTACGAGGCCATACGAGAGGGCTATCGGCAGGCCGGAGCACCGCCTTGAGATCTCGAAGGAGGAGTGGGCTCCGGCGGCGCGAAGGTCGCCGCCGTGTACAGGAAGCTCGGGGACCCGCAGCGCGAGGTGGACGAGGAGATCGGCCACATCCGAGGCCTCGTCCTCATACGGCAATTGCTCGCCGCGCGCGGCGCGCCGGCATCCGAGCTGCGCGAGTGCGACGCCGTCATCGCGGTCTGTCGCGTGCGGCTTGCGGACATGGCCGTCCGCGCCGGCGCGTTTGCGTCAGCCGCCTGAGGACGGCACGACCGACGTCGGAGCCGGTGGCGTCACCGACGGCGTCGTCCCGGTCGGAGTCGTCGACGTCGGCACCTGTGTGCCCGGCGGCTCGAGCAAGAGCGTGTACCGCGTCCCGCTGGCGGTGTTCTGCAGCGTGAGAGGTGTCCCCACGGTGAGCGTGAGCGCCGGCGCGCCGTTGGCGTAGGAGCCGCCGGCGATTGCCACCTTCGCGCTCTTCTGCGTCAGCGACACGAGATGGAAGAGGGCTGAGTTGCCCGCCTGCTGGAACACGACGCCCGCAAGCGGGAAGTCG
>Ga0307372_10001172_pt1 | contig 45932 bp, 47 predicted proteins | sample OX1MG_FD_202533 | JGI IMG/M metagenome (GOLD analysis project Ga0307372, IMG submission 202533) | Soil microbial communities from Risofladan, Vaasa, Finland - OX-1 | ecosystem: Environmental > Terrestrial > Soil > Coastal area > Acid sulfate soil | place: Finland: Risofladan, Vaasa | collected...
AACCGAGGTCATCCGTTGCCTGAAGCGCTATGTCGCCCGCGAGATCTACCAGGTCCTGACCGCGGCTCGCGAACGGCCTTGACATCCATAGGAGGATCCTTAAGGAAATACAGGGCAGCCCGGTCAGGACTGAACCCGCGTTCGCCGGCGGGAGCGGTCTCAGCCCTTACGCCGCCGGGGTGCCAAGTCTGAACTGCTCGATCCGGATCACCCCATGACTCCGTTGACCCGGCTGGCATCTGGACTCGGGTATAGGCCACGACTGCGGAGCTTTACGACCCGTCGACCGCGCAGTTGACGGTAGGGCGGTTCATGCCGCCCCAGTTCTCTCGCAACTTCGCCACCGCGGCGCTCCTGCCAGACGGGACCGTGATCCTGGCGGGAGGTCAGGCGAATCCGGACCCGCAGGGTGCCGTGAACTCGACCGACATCTACGACCCCTCGAAGGACAACGCGTCGTGCACGGGAGGCTGCTCTGCTTGGAGTGTCGGGCCGGCGATGAACGTGGGTCACTGTCACGGCACGATGACCACCTTGAGCAACGGGATGCTGCTGGTTGCGGGAGGCAGATGCGGCCCGGCGGATTCGATCGCCGTCGCCGAGCTTTACGACCCCGCGGCCAAGCAATGGTCGCCGGCGGCATCGCTCGGCTCAGCCCGCGGCTTTGACGCCGCCGCGCTCTTGAAGGACGGCAGGGTCCTGGTCGCCGGTGGCATCCTGGCGGGCGGCGCGATCAGCAACACGATGGAGATCTACACTCCGGCCTAATTCGGGACTCGTCACAGGCTGATGTTCGGCTTCGCGGTCGCTGATCCGGCCAAATGAGGCCGTCCATCTACAAATCAAACCAGGCTTTCGCCAACCATTGGAAGGCACCGCGCTACCGTTGATCAGCTCCGAAATTACGCAGAAGAGGGCTTGTTAAGGAACTCGGTCGATTGGTGTGGGCCGCGGTGGACTCGAACCACCTACCTACGCGGTTAGACCCACTGAGCGCTGTGCTAACAAGAGTGGGACGCGGAACTTGGCGGGCGGAGTTACGTGGTGCTGATCAGCTCCTGTCTCTGTGCCGTTAACCCCATTCAGTCAGCTCGTGTGCGAGTGTCGCCAGCATGTTCCTGAGGACTTTCATCCTGTGGCAGATGGTTAGGTTCATCTGGATCGACTTCAAGATGATCGACATGACCGCATTAGCCACCGGAGCCGTGCTTGAACAACCGAATGGCCCGGACTTCGGGGGTCAAACGTCCATGTATCTAGGCCCGGAGTCGTGGTCTGCTGTTGGGCGGAGGATGATCAAATTGCGATATCTGAAGCTGGACGTCCGCAAGTCGACCTGTCAGGGCGGCGGAGCTCTGTGGTCGCTGCTCAGTCATGTGCGTGACTTACCGCCGGGCGACGCGATCGAAATCTTTACGGACGACTACATGGCAAGCGCCGACATACCGGCCTGGGTGAAGAAGCGGCACTGGAAGGTGACGCGTCACCAGCGAGATGGCTATGTCAAATTCATGATCGAGCGGCCTCGCGAACTCGCTTTGGCGGCGAGCTAAGCCATTTGGCGGTATAGCGGGCGGCGGCCGCCTGAGCCACGCGAAGGACTGCATCCTTTGCCGACCCTGCTCCATCTAATCAGTAAGGAGGTGAATAACCAATGCAGTTTGTAGAGTGGACGTCGAAACCCGCAGGCCGGATTCTGCGCGTCGTGGCGGGAGTCATCCTCATAGGAGTGGGCCTCTACTTCCAGGGCGTCTGGGGCTATGTGGTCGCCGTCGTGGGTGTGGTTCCGGTTCTGGCCGGAGTCTTCAACTTCTGCCTGATCGCCCCGATCCTGGGCGCGCCCTTTCGGCCCCGCCGTCTCGCCTGAAGGTGGGTCAAGCTACCCGGTCCGGTGGGGCCGTCTGGCCGTGTCCGGACCGGGTTTGGCTGTCTGATGATCGGACACCGTGCTGACAGAAGACGAGCTGACTGCGTGCATCGAGTCGCGCCGCGGTCGGCTGACCCGTATGGCGGCGTCGATGCTTGCGGATGCCGCCGAGGCGGAAGACGTCGTCCAGGAGTCGGCGTTGCGCGCCCTGCGCGGGCGGAAAGGATTCCGTTCCGAGGCCGACGTTTGCTCTTGGTTCCAGCGCATCTGCATCAACACCTGCCGAGAGGTGGCCCGCAAACGCTCCTCCGAGCAGAACCGTCTCGAGGCTGCGCGCCGGGAGGAGCTATGGCGGGATCCCGGATACTCGGTGGACCCGGAGGCGGTTGCGGTGGCGCTTGAGAGTGGAGAGCGTTTGCGAGACGCATTGGCTTCACTCACCCCAGACCAACGATTGGCGGTGCTGATGCACGATCTGCAGGGCTGGAAGTCACGCGAGATCGCCGAGAACTCCGGGCTTCCCCTGCCGACGGTCAAGTCACATCTTCGTCGCGGCCGTCAAGCGCTGGTGACCTTGCTGGCGGAACCGGCGAGATGATGGCGCTCAGCTGCTCCGAGGCGCGGGATCTTGCCAGCGACCTGCTCGACGGAGAGCTCGGTCCGGAGTTGGAGCGGGCTGTCGACGAGCACGTGACCGGTTGCCCGACCTGTCCGGCCCTGTACCGGGCGCTCCTTGCTGTCCACCACAAGCTGAAGCGATTGCGGCACGAACACGAAGAGGAACCGCGGGAGGGAGGGAGCCCTGTATGAAAAGCCAGGAATGGGACGAGCGATACGCCACGACTGATCTGATTTGGGGTGCGGGACCGAACCGCTTTCTGGTGGCTGAGGTTGATGGCCTCCCGCCCGGACGTGCGCTGGATCTCGGCTGCGGCGAAGGCCGGAATGCGATCTGGCTCGCCCAGCGTGGCTGGCAGGTTAGCGGTGTCGACTTCTCAAAGGCTGGCCTGGATAAGGCACGGCACCTGGCCGTCGAGCGAGGTGTCGAGGTCACCTGGGTCCGCGCCGATCTCCTCGACTACCAGCCCGATCACGGAGCCTTCGACCTGGTGATCGTCTTATACATTCAGCTGGCCGCCGCCCAACTCGCCGCCGTCATGAAGAGAGCCAGCGCCGCACTGGCGCCTGGAGGGACTTTGCTGGTGGTCGGGCATGATCTCCTCAACCTCAGCAAGGGCCATGGCGGGCCGCAGAATCCAGAGGTGCTTTTCACCCCGGCCGACATCGAGCGCGACCTGCCAGGGTTGGGCATCGAACGAGCAGAGCGCGTACTGCGCCCAGTGACTGTGGACGGCCGCGAGGTCAATGCGATCGACGCCCTGGTGCGAGCTAAGAAGCCGGTGGTGGCCCGATGAGCTACGACGCCCTCGTCATCACCGCCCATCCCGACGACGCCGAAACCCAGATGGGGGGCACGCTGGCGAAACTGGCGGAGGGCGGCCAGCGAATTCTGCTCGTCGACCTGACCGAGGGCGAGCCGTCGGATTTCGCGCCTCGCGGCGAGCGCGCTCGACAGGCGGCCGAAGCTGCTCGCATTCTGGGCGTCGAGCGGCTGACCCTCGGACATCAAGACCGCTTTCTGGCCGACGACCAAGGGTTGCGGCTCGAGGTGGCTGCGCTGATTCGAGAGCACAGGCCCCGCACGGTGTACGCGATCGGTGAGGCGTGCGTGCACCCGGACCATGTCGCGGCAGCGGGCATCGCGCGAGCAGCTGTGTTCCTTGCCCGACTCGGGCGATGGGAGGACGTCCCGGGCGGCGAGCAGCTGGCCAGCCAATCGCGCTGGATGGTGAATCGCCTCTTCTTTCCCCACTGCAAGATGGAGACGCCCTGGTCGGAGTTCGCCTTTGCGGTCGACATCAGCGAGGTCTACGCCCGCAAGCGCCAGGCCCTCGCCGCCTATACGTCGATCTTTCAGCCTGAGGGTGATCGTCTGCTCGCCCTCTACGAAGCCGAGGATCAGTACTTCGGCCGGCTCTTGGGCGTCGCCTACGCCGAGGTCTTCAGGAGCGCAAGCCCGATCTTGCTGGCCGACCCGACCGTGGTCCTGCCCGGCGTTCACGGCTGAGCTCGCGAGGTGGCCTAGAGTCGGAGTCGAAGATGTACCGGAGAATCGTCCTGGCCGTGGATCCGGAGGGCCTGGCCGAAAGCGTGCTGCCCATCGTGGCCGCGCTCGCGCGCCGCGGTGGGGGTGAGGTTTTCGTGATCGGGGCTGCGAAAGCTGGCGACCCGCCCGAGCAGCGGGCGGCGCTGGAGAAACACGTGCGGGAGGCCTCGGGCGAGCTGAATGCGGCCGGCGTGACGGCTCACGGGGAAGTTCGGCAGGTGGCAGAAGACTCCTCCGCTGCAGCAGAAATCGTCGCGGCCTGTAATGAGCGCGCGGCCGACCTGGTCGCGCTCGGCTCCCACGGCCGCGGCAACATCGCGGCCCTCTTTGAGGGCAGTGTCAGCCGCCAGGTCTTGTCTCGGGTTGAAGCTCCGGCGATTCTGGTTCACAGTCGTGCCGCTGCACAGGGCAGCTTCCTCCCGCGTCCACTCCATCGGATCATGGTCCCGGTCGACTACTCGGACACGTCTCGGCAGGCAGTCAAGGTGGCGGTGGACATTGCCCGCGAGGAGGGGGCCGGATTGCTCATCCTCCACGTCAGAGAGATGGTCCCGTTCGGCGATGTCCCTTACATCGAGGGGCCGGAGGAAGCTCAGCAGCTGATGCAGGAACTCACGGCTGAGCTACCGACCAGCGAAGTCAGCATCGAGAAGCGTATCGACGCGCCGTCGCTGAACCCAGTGCAGGAAATCGTCGAGGCTGCCGAAAAATGGAATGCCGATTTGATCGTGCTCGGATCCCGGCGACTGTCCCTAGCCGGCGGACTGTTCCTCGGCAGCGTCGCCCTTGGGGTCGTCAAGCACAGCAGCCGGCCGGTGCTCATGGCGGGACATCCCACCCATCAACTTCGCAGGGGCACACCGTAACCGGCAGGCTGAGGCGCAGCATCTGCTCGTGACTGCTGCTGGCGTCGATTCGGAGCCGGATGCTGGGCTCTCCAGCGAGGAAGCCGCGCGGCGGCTCAGCCAGTACGGAGCCAATGAGACGCCGGAGGCCAGGGAGCACCCATGGCGATCGGTGCTGGCCAAACTCTGGGCTCCCGTGCCCTGGATGCTCGAGGCCACGATCATCCTCGAGGCTGCCTTGGGGAAGGCGACCGAGGCTCTGATCGTGGCAGCGCTGCTGGGCTTCAACGTGGTCGTCAGCTTCATCCAGGAGAACCGCGCTAACACCGCGCTGACCCTTTTGCGCAGCCGGCTGACCGTGCGGGCAAGAGTCCTGCGCGATGGGCTGTGGCAGCAGGTGGAGGCGCGCGAACTGGTCCCCGGCGACGTGGTCCATCTGCGGATGGGAGATGTTGTTCCGGCCGACGTGCAGTTGAGCACCGGGCAGCTGCAGGTCGATCAGTCCAGCCTCACCGGCGAGTCTCTACCGGCCGAGCTCGCGGGCAGCGATCGAGCCTATGCGGGCAGCGTGATCGAGCGCGGCGAGGCGACCGGGGAGGTTATCGCCACGGGTGCCACTACCTACTACGGGCGGACCGCTGAGCTGGTGCGGACCGCGGCGGCGAAGAGTCACCTGGAGACCGCGATCGTGAGGATCGTTCGCAACCTGGTCGCGCTCGACTTCGCACTCGCCCTCGTCGTGATTGCCTTCAGCCTGCATCGAAGCGGGGTCCGACCCGAGGTCCTGCAGTTTGCGGTCGTGCTGCTTCTCGCCTCAGTCCCGGTTGCCTTGCCGGCGACGTTCGCCCTGGCGAGTGCTTTGGGAGCGCACGAGTTGGCCAGGCAAGGGATTTTGACCACGCATCTCTCGGCGATCGAAGAGGCGGCGGGCATGGACGTGCTGTGCACGGACAAGACGGGGACGATCACGCTCAACCAACTGGCGGTGAGCGATCTGCACCCATACCCGCCATACGACCAACGAATGTTGGTCGCGCTCGCCAGTCACGCTTCAGACGAGGCGACCCAGGACCCGCTTGACCTTGCCATCCTGCGCAAGGCCAAGGAGCTCGGATCCCAACCTGGCGTCGAACGACTGAGCTTCACGCCTTTTGATCCGGCCACCAAGCATTCCGAGGCTGTGATCCGCGACGGCGCTGGTCAGCTGCGGGTGCTCAAGGGAGCTCCATCCGAGCTGGCTCATCTCTGCGCTGCTCCCCCTGCCAGCCTTGATGCCGACCTTGAGGCGTTAGCAAACAAAGGGGAGAGGGTGCTGGCGGTCGCATCCGGTGCTGATTCTCGACTTGAGCTGGTCGGCCTCGTCGGGCTTGCAGATCCGCCGCGTCCTGATTCGCGGGGGCTCGTGCGGGACCTGCAGACGGAAGGCGTCCGGGTGATCATGATCACCGGCGACGCTTTGCCCACAGCGCGAGCTGTGGCTCGAGAGATTGGCCTGTCGGGCAACGTCTGCGAGGCTGCTTCAATCCGAGACGGAGTTCTCGCGCCCGATTGTGCCGTGATGGCGGGCGTCCTGCCTGAAGACAAGTACCGGCTGGTGAAGGCGCTACAGGCGCAGGACCATGTCGTCGGAATGACGGGTGATGGCGTAAATGACGCTCCCGCACTGAAGCAGGCTGACGTCGGTATCTGGATCTTTCTATTGATGCGGGCGATCGCGAACCCCCAGACGCGCATGAGCCGCGCCGAGCTAGCCGACGAGTTGACGCCGGGTCTAAGCACCGACAGGCAGCGCAAGCGGCTCCGCGATCGTCTCAGCGACCTGTTCGCCGAATTGCCACCGCCGCTGAAGCTGCCGATCATGGCCGAAGGCGAGTTCCTCCGATTTGACCTTGACACCTGTTCCGTCGACCTCGTCACCTTGGTGGAGCTCGCACGCGAATGCGCCGGGCGGGAAGGCCTTCTGCCGGAGGTACTGGCCGCAGAAGTCGAGGCCGCGCTCCTTGCCGCCAATGGGGAATTCCTTCCAAGCTGGGATGCAATCGACAGTGAGGTGACGGGCGGTCGTGGCAGTGCCAGTGACCTTATTCGTGACCTTCGAGTTAGGGCGGAGGATGCTCGCGTGGCCCTCCTTGCGGCACTTGCCCAGAATCAAATTGCCAGGCGAGATCCTGCCCGCGCCATTCCGCTGCTCGAGCAAGCTCTCGAGCGGCGTCCCGATCGCGAAGACCTGGCCCTCAATCTGCGCGCAGCCTATCTGGAGACTGGTCAGGTCGGTAGGGCCACAGCGCTCGAGAACGAATACAGCCTCGGTCCGCTGGCCTAGGAGGCTGGGCCGTCGTCACTGCGCCACCTCGGTGGGGCTGTAGGTGGTGGTGCGTGCTTAGGGCCGTGGATTGAGGTGGCGTAGGCCTGTCCGTTGATCACAGAGATCTGCCATGCGCAGCGACAGATACGGCAGAAGCGCCAGCCGCCCTTGCTTAGCTCCGCGTCTGTCAGCTCGCCGGCACAGCTCTCGCAGGCGCACTTGCCGGCACCCAGCAACTCCAACGCCACTGCACGATCGAACATGGGTTCGCATATTAGCGCGAGGCCGTAAGGCTAGGCAGAAGGGCTGGGCAGGCCGAGATCGGCGAGATCGGCCGGGTCGATCCACCAGCTGAAGTCATCCGGCCGGGCGGTGATCTCGAGCCGGCCGGCCTCGGGCACAATGTTCCCGATCTCGATGACCTCGCGTCGATCAACCTCATCGCGAGCCTTGGTCGGATAGCCGACAGGGTAGTTATGGAGCATCCGGATCGCCGCCTGGGACGCCTTGTCGCGATAACGCCGCAGGTTCTTGGCCCCGATCACATTGCCTTCGAAGTAGATGAGCACACCGCCGGAGGCAAGTGGAAGACCAACGATCGCCGACCCATGAGCGAGTTCCGTACAGAGGCGCGATTCAGGATGTGGCACGTATAGGTTCAAGCGAGCCGGAGGAGCCAGAGGCAGTCCCACTGCGTGAGCGTATCGCAACATTGAACTGCCATTCACCACGCGGCCACCACCCGGTTACTTACACTGACTCAGGTATGGCGAGCAGTGCTGAGGCAATCCGACACTTGGCCACTCTTGACCACCTGGTTGAGATTCTTGAGCAGTTGAATATGCACGATCGTGTTGAGGTGCCGAAGGCAGTTACGGCGACACTCGTGGCACTTGGCTTCGAGGGCACGGTCGGCCTCTCACCATCCGAACTCCTACCGCGAGTACTCGACAAGCAGCGGTTGCTTCGCCGAAGAGCGGCCGCGGCGCGAGTCAAAATCGCCCCCTAAACCTAATTGATGAGGAGGACAGAGCAATGGCTGTAGCACGGCGCCCCAGACGGTCATCCAAGGGCAACGGATCAGTCGGCGAATTGAAGGGTCTTGTCGATTCTCTTATCAAGGAGAACCAGAAGCTGAAGCGTCAGCTGGCTCGGATGGAAAGCAAAACGGTCGGTATTGCTGCGACCACGCCGACAAAAGACCTAGCGGCGATCACGCGACGAGTCGAGCGCGCCCTTGGCTCTACCAGCACTAGGCGAAAGAGCAGCGGAAACTCCAGCACTTCGGCCGGTCGCTCACGGCGCTCGACGACAGCCGCGCCCAAAGCTCGTAAGCCCGCCAGCCCGGAGACACAAGCCAAGCGGCTCGCAGCTCTTGCGCGCGCTCGCGAGGCTCGAGCCGCGAAGAGGGCGGGAGCGTCGTCGGGCAACAGTGGGGTTGCTTAAGGGCTGCACCAACCAGCGGGCCTCCCCGCTCCGGGTCAAACGGAAGCCTGCCCGACGCGACCAGCCTGAAGAGGCGAGGGTCTTAACAACTGTGGTTGATTGAGGCCCTTATCGTGAGATGCGTGCGCACCTTGATTGGATTGAGACGCGTCGCTGCGATCTGGCAGCTACGGTGGGCAGCGGACGCCCTCTATCTTGGTCCGCAGGGGTGGCCACTTGCTCCAGTTCGTATCAAACGGGATTCAGCAGTTCGATCGGGTCGATCCTGTTGCTCTGAATCTGAGCGCTCGCCTGAGACAACCTTGTGAACGCGACTGCGACCTTTTACCACGCGAGCGGTGGTGCACTGGCAGCTGGCACTATGCTCCGGGCCAGTTTCAGACTCTTGGAACTCGAACGGGAGCTCTTTGAAGCAGTCGTAACTGGGGCAGCGCAACCCGATCGGCTCGCCCGAGTCATGCTGCGCCATATGAGAGGAGTGGTCAATCAGCCGCAATTGAAAGGGCAATACGACAGCACGGTAATCGAGGGAATTGTGGAACATGTGCGGCAGGTGGAGTTTCCGGATCGAATTAGCCGACGGTGAAGGGGGGCAAAAGGGCGTCCAACTCAAGCCGCCCGCGCATAGACGTGGTGGAGACCGCCCAGGACTGGACGGGAGGCTACGGGTCCGGGGCCTGAGCGCCAGGGTCGGGAGGGGAGGCTGAAGGTCAAGGCTGCGGTGTGGCCGGTCGCGGTTGTAGTACTGAGCGAACTCCGCAAGCACGGCATGGAGGTGGCGGGCGTTGATCACGATCACATGGTCAAGAACCTCCGAGTGACCGGTCAGTGGTCCCACCGGTTTACGGTCACCCACTATCTCGGAAGAGGACGTTCGTTAGCTACGGTGGTTCGCTTCGAGGGATGACGAGCGGCGGCCGGCGCCTCCTCGCGTAAGCGCGCTGCCCGTTGGGCGCTCGTACGCCGAGCAGCTCGGCTAGGCGATCGCTCCGGGCGGCTGCCAGGTTAGGTACTTGACCTCCCTCGACCCTGACCCGGGGATCCGCCTCCAAGAGGATGCGCTCGGAGCCCCAGAGTCGGTGGTCGCGCGAGATCTGGGCGATGAGATCCTTGACCTCGGCGGGGATACGCGGCCGGCCGATCCTCCGGCGCGACCTCCAGGTCCAGTAGAGCCGCCAGCCGTTGCGGTGCCAAGAGCACGGTTTCAGGGCGGACGACCAATAGGTGACGTCGCGAAGCGCCGGCCATCGGCGATCGATCCAGACCCATAGGACCCGATTACTACGGCTGAGTCGTGGATTCGGGTTGGTACGGAGGACAACCCCGAGCTGGTGGCGCAGAACGAGATTCTCGAGGGCGAGATCGCGTCGAAATCGAAACACAAAGAGGAAACCGCGGAAGAAAAGGAATAGGAGTTCGAGCATCCGGCAGGATAGCAATCCGGCCGGGTGGGAAGAGGCGCTGCCGAAGCGGACCGAATATTGCCGCCCTATGGCGTGCCGCGGCGCCAGAGCGAATTCAGCCGGCCGCGGACTCGATGATCCTGCAGACCACGGCGGCATCCCCCTGGCGGCTGCTTTCCTCGGCCGCCTGGCGCACGCCGACCAGGGAGCGACGAAGTGCCTTGAGGTCGGCCAGGGTGCTGTCGATCTCGCGAATGTGCTCGTCGACCAGTTTGATGACCTTGCCGCAAGGCTGGGCTCCCTCGCGCTGGAGATCGATGATGTCCTTGATCTCGCCAAGCCGGAGCCCAAGCGTCTTTGCCTGGCGGATGAAGCAGAGGACCGCCACGTCCTCGTCAGTGAACCGGCGGTAGCCGGCCTCGCTCCGCCCGGCCGTCGCGAGCAGACCCTTCGACTCGTAAAGCCGGATCGCCTTTTCAGTCAGACCTGATCGCTTGGCAGCCTGACCGACATGGACGGTCTCGATCGCCACGTCTCGATTCTACCCGCTTGACATTGCCCTTAGGGGAAGGTTTTAGGCTAGCCACAGACTCAGAGGAGGAACCATCAAATGGCTCAGGAACTAACTATCTCGCTCAAGGAGATCCACTGCGAGAACTGCGAACGCCGGATCAGCGCTGCGGTGTCGCAACTGCCGGGGGTCCTGCGCGCCCAGGCCAGCAGCAAGACCAACGACGTGGTGGTGAGGCTGCAGGGGTCGAAGACCACTGAGCAGGACATCAGGGACAAGCTGGTCGAGCTCGGTTACGAGCCCAACGACTGAGGTGGGGACGGAGATCGATACCGATGAGATGGAGAATCAGGCGCCCGAACGCCAGAACCTCCAGCTGAAGATCGGCGGCATGTCGTGCTCCTTTTGCGTGGGCACCATCCAGAAAGCGGTCGGGCGGCTGCCGGGGGTCGAGGAGGTCAGCGTGAACCTCGCGCACGAGGAGACCCTGGTTCGCTTCGACCCCTCGCGGCTGGAAGCAGACCGGATCCGCGACACGATCACCAGCGTCGGTTACACGGTCCGGGATCCGCGCAAGGTGGTGGCCTTCGAGGAGCAGGAGAGGGAGCTCAACCAGGGACTTCAACGCCTGCTGCTGGCGGGTGGCTTCACCCTTCTATCTCTGTTCCTGATGCTGCTCGGCTGGCTGAGCGGTGCCACCACGCGCTACCCGGTCCCCGTTCTCCTCTTGGCCCTGGCGACGATGTTCGGCCCGGGCTGGCACATCCTCACCATGGCCTGGGCTTCATTGCGCCGCGGGATCCTGAACCAGCACGTCCTGCTCGAGTTTGCTGCTTTTGCCAGCCTTGTCGGTGGCATCTTCGGCTTTCTGACGCCGCGGCTGCCGGCGCCCGACTTCCTGGTTGTGGCCACCTTCGTGACCACCTATCACCTCCTCAGCGGTTACGTGTCGCTGGTCGTCCGGACCCGCAGCTCGCAGGCCGTCCGGCGCCTGATGGAGTTGCGCCCAGACACCGCCCACGTGGTCCGCGATGGCCGAGAGGTGGAGGTGGCGACCGATGAGGTGGTGGTCGGCGACCTGGTACGGGTGCGGCCAGGCGAACGGCTGCCGGTCGACGGCATAGTCGAGTCGGGCCGGTCGGCCGTCGACCAGTCACTGGTGACCGGCGAGCCGATGCCCCAGGAAAAGACCGAAGGCGACGAGGTCATCGGCGGATCCGTGAACCAGACCGGCTCGCTCACGATCCGGGTCACGAAGATCGGCGAGGACAGCTTCCTCTCGCAGGTCATCCGCTATGTGGAAGAGGCCCGCGCTCTCAAGCCAGGCATGCTCCAGTTGGTCGACCGCGTGCTCGAGGTCTTCGTTCCCGGCGTGCTGATTGTCGCCGGCGTGGTCTTTGCTGGCTGGACGATGGGCAGCTGGCTCGTTCTGGGTCACCCGGACGTCGTACACGCGGTGTTTGTGACTCTGGCCGTGCTCGTGATGGGCTATCCCTGCGCTCTCGGGATGGCCACGCCGCTGGCCATGATCCGGGGCGGCGGACAGGCGGCCGAGAAGGGAATCCTGATGCGCTCCGCCGACGCCTTCCAGGTCATGGGCCAGATCAGCTACGTCCTGCTCGACAAGACCGGTACGATCACGGTCGGTAAGCCGGGGGTCGCAGAGGTGCGTTCGGTGGCGGACAGCTCCGAGGACGAGGTGCTGGCCCTGGCCGCGGCGGTCGAATCCCTCTCTGAACACCCCGTGGGGCGGGCGATAGTCGACGCCGCCCTCGACCGCGGCCTCGAGCTGCCCGACGCGGACGAGTTCGAATCGGTGACGGGCGTGGGGGTGAGAGCCGCGGTCGGCGGCAGGAAGATCCAGGTCGTCAAGCCGACGTACGCCAAGGAACAGGGCGTCTGGCTCGAGGGGCTGGAAAGGGAGCTCGCCGAGCTGGAGTCGTCGGGCAGCACGGTCGTGGTTGCCCTCCGCGACGGCCAGATGCTGGGGCTGGTCGCGATCCGGGACGCGATCAAGCCCGACGCCGCCGAGGCGGTGGCGCGATTCAAGGCGCTCGGCATCACTCCCGTCCTCATCACCGGCGACAACGAGCGGACGGCGAGGGCGGTCGCCGGCGCGGTCGGGATTGACGAGGTCCACGCCCAGGTCCTGCCGCAGGACAAATCGGACAAGGTGCGTGAGCTCCAGCGGCGGGGCAACAGGGTGATGATGGTCGGCGACGGGATCAACGATGCGCCGGCGCTGATGCAGGCCGACGTCGGGATTGCGATGGGCGCCGGGACCGACATCGCGATCGAGTCCGCGGACGTGATCATCGTCGGCGACCGGCTGGGTGCCGCCGCCGACGCCGTCGAGATCGGACGCAACAGCTTCCGAAAGACGAAGCAGAACATCATCTTCGCTTTCGGCTTCAACGCGGTCGGGATCCCGCTGGCCGCCGCCGGGCTCCTACCTCCGGTTTGGGCCATGATCGCAATGCTGGCGAGCGTGACAACCGTCCTCGCCAACTCCTTTGCCGGCCGCGCGGGACGCTTCCTCCGCCAGCTGGGTCCACCTGCTTGGCAGGAACCCCTGCCGCGGCAGGCGAGTCGGGTCACATCCCAGACACCCGCTGAACGTCCGGCGGCCTAGAGAGAGGTGGGAGATAGATGGCGGGCCTGAAAGTGGTCGGACACCGGCGGACAACTGGCCCAGGCTGGGTGCTTGGCTTAGCCTCCGTTGCCATCTTCCTTTCCTCGGTCAGCGCTGCGATCATCACCATCGCACTCCAGCCGATGCTGGCCGACCTCCACGCTGGCGGTCGGGCTCTGATTTGGATCAGCCTCGCCTACCTGGTGCCCTACGCGTCGGTCCTGCTCGTGGCCGGCAAGCTGGCCGACAGCTTCGGCCAGCGTCCGGTCCTGCTCTGGAGCCTGGCCCTCTACGCCGTGTCCTCGGCGTTCGGCGCGTTCGCCTGGGACGTGCCGAGCGTGGTCGCCTTCCGGGCCCTCCAGGGCGTGGGCGGGGCGGGACTGATGATCTCGGTCGCGTGGGTCGCGGCGGCGTGGTCGGGACCTCGCCAGGGGTTTGCGATCGGCGTCTGGCGAGCGCTGCTGCTCGCCGGCACCGTGGGTGGACCCCCGCTGGGTGGGGCGCTGACCGGCTGGCTCGGCTGGCGGTCGGTGTTCTGGATCACAGCGCCGCCTGCGCTGCTCGGTCTGGCGCTCGCCTGGGTCTACCTGAAGGAGCCGGGCTCGGGTCACGAGCAGCGGAGGTTCGACTGGGTTGGCGCGGTGGCCACCGTTGTGGGGCTCTCGGTCCTGGTGGTCGCCATGAACTCCTCGGGCCTTGCGATGGGCGGCGCGCCCAGCCGTCAGGGTCCTGCGCCCTCGGCCATCTCCGCGCAGGCGCTACTGATCTGGGTCCTCTATGCCCTCGTCATCCTTTCTGCGCTCGCGCTCTGGCGGAGCCTGGGAAGGCACCCCAACCCGATCATCGACACACGGCTGTTCTCCATTCCGCGCTTTGCTTTCGCCAATGTGGGGACGCTGCTGATCTGCGTCGGGATGTTCTCGGCGATGTTCTTCGTGCCGCTCTTCCTGCAGTACCAGCAGCACTACAGCCCGCTGGCTGCCGCTGCCGCCACCCTGCCAATCACGGTGGTGGCGTTGATCTTCGGCATCGGTGGCGGCTGGATCGCCGATCGCCTCGGGCTCGTCATCCCCTCGGCGGTAGGTTTTCTGCTCTTGGCGCTCGGCTTCGTGCTGCTGGCGCAGCTGCGGCCGGACACGCCTTACGTTTTCACCGCCGTCGCCCTGGTGCTGGCCGGAATCGGGATGAGCCTGCCGCTGGCCCCGACCGCCGTCGCCGCCCTGACCTCGGTGCCCGCGGAGTCGGAGGGCGAGGCCGCGGGCATCTTCAACCTTGCCCACAACCTTGGCCGGCCGCTGGGGCTGGGGGTGCTGGGGGTGATCCTCTCCGTCTCCTCAGTGCGGAGTTTCGCGGAGATCTTCTGGCTCTCGGCGATCACCGCGGTGCTGGGCTTGGTCTCGGCGCTCGGCCTCGCCACCCCGGCTGCCCGGCGGGAGCCGGAGCCCGCTCGGCCCGAGGCAGCATGACACCTGAGCCGCACTCGCACAGCTCACGTGCGGGGTTAGGGCTCGTCTGGAGCGCCGTGGTCGCCTGCCCCTGCCACTGGCCGTTGCTCGTCGCAGGTCTGCTCGGCGGCACCGCGGCCGGCGCCGCGCTCAGGGCGAACTTCGTGCCCGTCTTCGCCGGCGCGGCGATCTACTTCGGCTTCGCCCTCGGTCTCGGATACTGGCTGATCCGCCGCGCCGGCCGGCGAGGAGCGGCAGAGTGCACCGACTGCCGGCGGCTTGAGAAGACATGAGGGGGCGCTGGCCTTTGGTGGGCGTGGCCGTCGGCCTCGCCGGCTCGACGGCATGCGCGGCGGCGATGGTGCTGGCGCTTGTGGGTCTGGTCGGCGCCGGAACAGCAGCGGCTGGAGCTTCGTCCTCGTCAGGTGATATGTCGGCCATGTCGGGAACGGGGACCAGCGGCTTCGCTTCGCCGGTCGAACTGGCTGTCGCGATCCTGATCAGGGCCGGCCCGGTCATCCTGCTGCTCTCGATCGTGGCCATGGTCGCTGCCGTGGCATCGTCGCCACCGGTGTCAGCATCAACGGAACCATCACGAAAGGTGGATCCGTTTTCGAGGTCTGGTCAGGCGCACTGCGCATTGTGGCGCGCAGTTCGGGCGCCCGCGCGAAGTCGATTGCGGACCGTTGTCTGTCCCGCTCAGCTGGGGTCTGTTCCCTTGGCGCCGAACGGGCGGTGCCCCCCTTTTCCGGATCCACTGGCGATGTAGGTTGCCGGATCACGCCCAAACTCTGACTGGCACTCCGGCCCACAGAAGTAGTACTTCTCGCCCTCGTGCTCAGCGACGTGCTTCGCCCCGGCCTTCTCGACAGTCATTCCGCAGACCAGGTCGACCGCGGTGCTCGACTCAACCGTGATGAACTCGCCGGGATCGCGGGCGAAGCGATCTGCGCAGCCCTTCGAACAGAAGTAGTAGGCGTGACCGTCGTGCTCCCGCACAACGGCAGCCTGGGCCTTCTCCACGCTCATCCCGCAGACTGGATCCACCGCCGGCTCCACGCTCGCGTCGTGGTGGCCTGAGGCCTGATGGCTCTGCTCGTCGATCGGCACAACCGCGAGCTCCCCGGCCCCCTTCGCGAAGCGCTCGGGATCCGACACGAAGCGGTCGTGGCAATGATCCGAGCAGAAGTAGGCGGGCTGATCCTTGTAAATCGCCTGGGCCGGCGCCAGCGCCATCTCAACCTGCATTCCGCACACTGGATCGATCGCGTACTTGCTGCCGCTTCCGAATCGCGCCCGGTTGCGGTAGAGCCAATAGAGAAGGGCGAAAACGATCAGGAAGACCAGGTTCAATACCGTGGTGTAGTTCCACTGAAACCCGATCGGCACCGGCTGCAGGGGGCGAACCTGGGGCACCTGCCCGAGGGCGCCGAAGATGAGCTCGGTGATGAGGCCCGCCAGGGACATCACGATCCAGAAGGCGACCACCAGTCTCCAGGTGAGAGCCCAGCCGTAGAGCTTGCGGTAGATCAGGATCAGGGGCAGCGTGATCAGATCGGCGAAGACGAAGCTGATCATGCCGCCGAAGGAGATGCCCCCGGTCCAGAGGGCGGCTGCCAGCGGGACGTTGCCAATCGAGCAGACGAAGCTGATCACGGCGATCAGCGGGCCCACGATGACGTTCTCGACCGAGGTCCAGACGCCGTGGCCGCGGAAGAAGAGGACGTTCCACACCGAGGTCGGCACCAGCACCGCCAGGAAACCGGCCACCAGGTATCCGAAGAGCAGCTCCTTGCGGAGCATGGTCAGGTCCGCCATCGTGTAGCTGGCCGCGTCGGCCCAGCCGGCGGCCGAAGTCACTCGCTGCCGGAAGGGCACCGGTGTTTCATCTGCGGTTTCGCCGTGGTGTTCATGGCCTGTCACGGCGGCCGCCTGGGCGTTGAGACGTTGATACGCCGCCTCCACCAGCCTCGGCTTGAAGAAGAAGCGGGCGATGAGCGAGAGCAGCCCGATCATCACGATCCCGCCGACATACTCGGAGATCGCGAATTGCCAGCCGATCAGAATCCAGAGCACCAGCCCAAGCTCCAGGACCAGGTTGGTCGAGGCCAGCATGAAGACCATCGCCGTGGTGAAGTCAGCCCCCTTCTGGAAGAGTGACTTTGACATCGCAGAGGCGGCGTAGGAGCAGGAGGACGAGATCATCCCGAAGAAGGAGGCGCGGGCCAGGCTGCGGGGACTGTGGTCTCCCATCAGCCGTTGCATCTGCGAGCGCGAGGCGAAAGCTTGAACTGCACCCGAGAGCCCGAAGCCGAGGATCAGCGGCCAGAGCGTGTCCCAGAACATGAAGAATCCCATCTCAAGGCTCGTCGCGATCGCGGTGACGACCTGGCTCACGGGGTGGGCTTCCTGCGGCGCAGTTCTCGGAAGATCTCCCTCAACTCCTGGAGGACGAACTTGAAACGGCCGGCTGGCGAGGTCTCACAGGTCGGTATCCCGTCGGTCTCAGGGATCGGGCATGCGGCCGCCTGTGGCTCTCGGTTAGGAGCGGGCAAATCGACTCACCGCCTTCACAAGTTCATCAACCTTGGGCATCCTCGCTACTCAACCCAGATCCTCCCTCTTGGCGACTCCGATCAGGGTCCCGTCAGAGCTCGTTACCAGTACGCTGCTGACTCCGTTGTCGTCCATCCAGCGGGCGGTTTCATCGAGCGCCATGCTTGGCCGGAAGGTCACCGGGCCTTCGAACATCGCGTCTTCGGCGCGAGCCTCTGGCTTCGAGTTCAACTGCTCTTCGTCGAGCCAGCCCAGCAGCACGTTCGCCTCATTGGTAACCGCTGCCTGGTTCCAATCCGCTGCACGGGCGCGTAGCGCCACTTCGCCGACGCTGTCGTCGATCCGGCCACTGGGCACGCCGCGGCGCGCACGCTGCCCGAGCAAGGTTCTTTGTTCGACCGCACCTTCCATGGGAAGGCCAGCATCGAGCCAATCCTTCTTGCCGTCGACGTAGTCATAGACCTCTTTGAAGCCGAGAGTCTCGAGCCGCCACGCGGCCCGCGGGCTCATGTCTCAAGCGGAGTCGTAGCAGTAGACAACCACCGGTCGCTCGGGATCGAGCTTCTGTCTTGCCTGCTGTCGGAGCCGGCGCAGGTGAATGTGGATGGCACCGGGTAGATGCGACTCTCGGTACTCGGCCAGCTCGAGCACGTCGAGCACCTGTGCTCCTGCGTCGATCAGTCGCTGGACCTCTTTGCGAAGAATTTCCTTGGGCATGCCGGTTCCTCCTATGCTGCGCAGCAGCTGAGCTTGGCGACGTCCCGCTTGAATGTCTGCGCGGCCAGCTTGAACGCCTCGGCGAAGGTGAGGTATGGCGCCCAGGTGTCGGCGACCTGATCGGTGGTGAGCCCGAATTGGATCGCGTAGATGGCCGCCTGGATGACATCGCCCGCACCATCTGCGACAACGCTCGCGCCGACGATGCGCCCGCTGGCGCGCTCGGCGACGATCTTCACGAAACCGCGAGTGTCCCGGTTGACAAGCGCCCGAGGGACGGCCGACATGGGAAGGACCCGGCACTCGCACTCGATCCCCTGGGCGGCGGCCTGCTCGTCGGTCAGCCCCGCCGCAGCGAAGGTGGGCGACATGAAGATCACCCGGGGCAGCGACCGCAGGTCGACCTTGAGGCCGGCGCCCCCCAGGGCGTTACGGGCGGCCGTGTTGCCCTCGCGTGCCGCCAGGTAGACGAACTGGGGATGGCCGGTCACATCGCCCGCCGCCCAGACCCGTGGGTTGGTGGTGCCGAGGAAGTCATCGACTCGGATGGCACCCCGCTCGGTGGTCTCGATTCCGGCCCGGTCGAGCCCAAGGCCGTCGGTGTTGGGCCGCCGCCCGGTCGCCACCAGCAACTGATCTCCGGCAACCTCGAGTTCCTGCCCGCCGACCCGGATCGCCACGGTCTTCAACCCATCGACGAACCGGACGTTCAACAGCGCCGCTCCGGTGTGAACGGTTGCGCCCTCCTCTTCGAGGACTGCCCGCAGCGCCTCGGATGTCTCTGGCTCCTCCCGCGGGGCGATCAGGCCCCGCGTGATGAAGGTGACCCGGCTGCCGAGGTGTAGGAAGAGCTGACCCATCTCCAGGCCGATGGGCCCCCCACCCAGCACGATCAGGTGTTGCGGCGGCTCCCTCAGCTCGAGCAGGGTTGTGCTGGTCAGATACCCCGATTCCGCGAGGCCGGGAACCGCCGGCGCCGAGGGTGAGGCCCCGCTCGCGATGATGTAGCGGTCGGCGCGGATCGGCTTGCCGTCGACCTCCAGAATCTCGCCGTCGCGGAACTCGGCGTGGCCGCGAAGAATGGTGAAGCCGTAGCTCTCCGCTAGGTCGCTGTACTTGTCGTGGCGGAGTTGCTCGACGAGTTCGTTCTTGGAATCGACCATCCCGCCGAGATCGAAACCTCTCGCGGCGGTCTCGATGCCGGAGAAGGGATGGTGTCCGGAGCGATGAAGAAGGTCGGTCGGCGCCAGCATCGCCTTGGAGGGAACGCAACCCACGTTCACGCAGGTGCCACCGACCACGCCGGACTCGACCAGAGCGACCGACTTACCGGAGTCGGAGGCGTGGATGGCGGCGGCGAAGGCCGCTGAGCCAGAGCCGAGGACGACCAGGTCGTAATCGGGCGTCCCGCCCGCAGTCGCCACCTGGTCACGGCTCAGCTTGCTCTCCGCAGTATCGATCTCCAACACTCGGTATCCGGCCTTCTCGACCGCTGACTTCATCTGCTCATCGGTCGCGAGCCCCCCCTCCAGGGTGGCGCGCCCCTCGCGCCAGTTCGCCACCACCTGCCTCGCTCCGGCGCCCGTGAGCGCCTCGACCACGGTCTTCTCACAGTGAACGCAGGTCATGCCGGCGATCCGGATGTTCTGCTTTGCCACCTGTCGACTCCTTCGTTGGTCGTACTTGCCGTTACGTCTCGACCTAATGATATCCTGTTGTCCAGATATGAGTACTGTCGTTGCCACTTCAATCGACGCGGCCGCCGCAGCTCGGTTCTTCCGAGTTCTGGGGGATCCCACACGCCTGCGGATACTGGAGCTCCTTCACGTCCGTGAGCGAAGCGTCGGCGAACTGGTATCAGCGGTTGGCCAGGCGCAGCCCCGCATCAGCACCCATCTCGCCTGCCTACGGCATTGCGGTTTTGTGGCCACCGAGCGACGCGGCAAGGAGGTGGTCTATCGGCTCGCCCTGGATGGGCTCGACGGTCTGCTTGGTCGCGCCGCGTCAGTGATGGCACCACTGACCGAACAGTTGGCCACCTGCACGAGAATCGGACCAGCGTGGATCTGAGAAGTCCGGCACGGGAGGACAAGTCAGCTGAGTACCCGAAGTCGCCGGTTCGGAGCCCCGTAGTTGGCATGGTGGCACTGGCCGCGCTGCCGATCCTCTGCTGCGGTCTTCCCCTATTGCTCACCGCCCTGGTGGTCACAGGTGGGGCTGGCTGGCTCACAGTCCATGGATCCTTGCTCGGGCTCCCGTTGCTTACCCTCGCGGCCGGCCTCTGGTGGTGGCGTTCGAGGCGCCGTCGCTGCTGAAGGGAGCCCTCGGCAACTCAGAACGGCCAGCAAAGCTTGGACATCGTTTGGTGATCGGCGTCACAACAATCAGCTGATCTGATCGGATTTGATGGGGGCAACCAGATGGACTCGACCCACTACGACGCGATCGTGATCGGCACCGGGCAGGGCGGGGGGCCCTTGGCCTCGGCCCTGGCCAAGGCGGGTCTGCGGACGGCGATCGTGGAGCGCTCGGATGTGGGCGGGTCCTGCATCAACGTCGGCTGCACGCCGACCAAGACGATGGTTGCCAGCGCCAGGGTCGCCTACCTCGCCCGGCGGGGGGCTGACTACGGTGTGCGGACCGCGCCGGTCAGCGTCGATCTCGAGGTGGTGCGGCGGCGGAAGCGGGAGATCGTTGAGAGCTTTCGGAGCGGGAGCGAGCGCAGGCTCACGGAGACCGAGGGCCTCGACCTAGTCCGCGGCGAGGCGAGCTTCGCAGGCGCACACGAAGTCGATGTCCGCCTTGAGGGCGGCGCGGTCCGACGGTTGTCGGCGCCAAGGATATTCATCAACACCGGGGCTCGTTCAATCACGCCGCCAATACCGGGTATCGACCGGGTTCCCACCTTGGACAACGCCTCGATCATGGAGCTCGGCACCGTTCCGGAGCATCTCATCGTGCTTGGTGGGGGTTACATCGGCCTTGAGTTTGGGCAAATGTTCCGCCGCTTCGGCAGCGCGGTCACCATCGTCCATCGGGGCCGGCAGCTGCTGGCACGCGAGGACGCTGACATTGCCGAGGAAGTGGCCAAGATTCTGATCGAGGACGGGATCGAGGTGCAGCTTGAGGCCGAAGCGACGGCGGTGGCGGAGGAGAAGGGCCGGATCCGGCTCACTGTCGGCAGGGAGGGCCAAGAATCAATCATCGAGGGCTCCCACCTGCTGGTCGCCGTCGGGCGGGCTCCGGATACTCGGGCGCTCAAGGTCGAGGCGGCCGGGATCAAGCTCGACCGCGCCGGTTTCATCGAGGTCGACGATCGCCTCGAGACCAACGTTCCGGGGATCTACGCGCTCGGCGACGTCAAGCCGGGCCCGGCGTTCACGCACATCTCTTACGACGACTTCAGGATCCTGCGGACCAACCTGATAGAGCATGGCAATGCTTCGATCAAGGACCGGCTGGTCCCATATACCGTCTTCATCGATCCCCAGCTCGGAAGGGTGGGAATGAGCGAATCGGAGGCTCGCAGGGCCGGGCGGAAGATCCGGGTGGCCAAGATGCCCATGGCCTGGGTGGCCCGGGCGCTGGAAATGGATGAGCCGCGGGGCTTGATGAAGGCGATCGTGGATGCCGAAACGGACCAGATCCTGGGGGCGGCCATCCTCGGGGTCGAGGGCGGTGAGGTGATGTCCGCCGTCCAGTTGGCGATGATGGGGAAGCTGCCCTACACGGCGCTGAAGGACGGCGTCTTCGCCCATCCGACGCTTGCCGAGTCGCTCAACAACCTCTTCGGTAACTTCCAGGACTGACGCCATTGATGGTGCGTCAAGTCACTCGACTGCCGGCGGTGGCGTCCCGGCCCTGCAGGTGACCGGGCTGCTTCCAACAACAAGCGGACGCTGGCTGACCGCCGCCTTGCTCGCGGTCGGGGTCGTTCAAATCCGCAACCCACAAGGTCATCGGGCCCTGGTTCTCCAACTACATCGATCGGCAGCAGGGCTTCGTCTGGGACGCCTACTTCCTCTACGGCTCAGGTGCTGACTGGGCTGCTGAGCCGGGGCCACCACTCAGGTCCGTAGGGCCTGTCATCGAATCGCCAGAGGATCTCGCCCGCCGCCTTTCGCAAGCTGGGGTAAGTGACGTGAGTCCCGCGGACGTTCTCGGACTGACCTCAGCTTCAGCGGTCGCCATCGACGAGCGGACCGCCGGCCAGCTCGGCTACCTGCTCAGCCAGCGAATGCGCAAGCGGGTGGAGGAGATCTTCGGCTGGTGGAAGACGGTCGCCGGCGGTCGCAAGCTCCGCTACATCGGCATCCAGCGCAACCAGCTCTGGGCCGAGCTCACCAGCGCCGCCTACAACCTGGTCCGCATGGCCAACCTGCGCCCGCTCCCCGCTTGAGGCCACCAAACAGGTCCTAAAGGCCGCCGTCGGCGGTGGAAAGCCACCGATTCGGCCGCTCATCCGTCGTCAAAACCGTCGTCAAACCCACAGCACCACCGGACACGTTGATGAACCACGCACCGACCGGTACTTCAACAGCCTGCTAAAAGGTGATCACCTCGTAGCCATCCACCACGAGACGCCGGATGCTTGGATGCCGGTCGTGCTCTTCGAGCAGGGCGACCCCAGCTTGCTCCACTTCCTCCTTCACCCCGAAGGCGCCCGCGCAGTATCCGCAAGCTCCTGAGATGCTGGCGGCGACCGACTCGTAGAGCTTGTGAGCCGGGTGCTCCGGTTTCGCGAACTTGCCTACCCAACGCGTGCCGGCCCCATCGAAGATCACTGAGACATCGTCACCCGCCTGCTGAAACTCCTTCGCCGATTCCAGTGCGTTCACGGCCCGGGCGAGGTCACCATGAGTGTCGACGTCGGCAAAGACGATGATGGCGGCCTTAGCCACGAGCCGGTTCCTCGGCGGGAACGGGCTCGACTTTCACGCCTCGCCAGAAGGCGATCCGGTCCTTGATCTCGGCAGCCGCAGGCTTGGGGGCAGGGTAGTACCAGGCCGCGCCTTGATTGACCTTCTCGCCGACCACGACGTCCAGGTAACTGGCAGTGCCCTTCCAAGGGCAAACCGTATGGCCGGAGCCGTCCCGGAAGTGGCGCCTATCGACGCTTTCGGGCGGGAAGTAGTGGTTGCCTTCGACGATCTCCGTATCGTCGCTCTCAGCGAGGGTGGCGCCTTCCCACACCGCCCGAACCCGTTGTCCGGCAGTCGCGCTGCTGCCGCCGAGAACTCGGTTAAACGCTTTTTTGAGGTCCATGAAATCTACGCTAGCAGCGGCCGAGCGGACCATTTGTGACCCAAATCACGTCGGACGATCGCACAAGGAAGCGGTTCTCGACGGCACCCTCGACTATTGCAGGACGATCAGCGGCTCGCCGGGGGAAAACGGGGTGGTCGCCGCTCCCGGCGAGAGCGCGCATTTCGACAGCGGAGCCTGTCAAGGAACAGACCACCTCAATCGCCTCCGACGGCGGGCGTCCTAGTCAGCAGGTGGAGCGTCTTCGATCTACGCCGGGGCCGCACGGCCGGCTTGGGCGGGCTCGCTCAGAGCGAGAGAAGGAACGATCCGCCTTGGCTTGAAGGACAACCCAGCTGCGGAATAGGCGAGCGCCGGCCACAGGTTTCGAAACTTGTGGACCTGTCATTCGAGGAGTTCAAGAATTCATTCAACTACGGATCGCGATCGGACCTCGGCTTCAAGTTCCTCAAGCGGCTGAGCGCCGAGGAGGCCGCCGCATTCATCCAGGAGCTGCTGCTACGGCTCGGCGACACCATCGACGATGGCGCGGCTGACCGTCTTGTCCAACTTGCCTATGAGTACCAGGTGAGGGCCTACACCGGGCCGGAGGGTGAGCACTCGCCAACTTATGTTGACGCTCCGTTCGCCCGACTGAAGCGGCCCCTGGCGGAGGCCCGGCTTGGCCTCGTCACCTCATCCGGTCACTTCGTCGAGGGCGACGATCCGAAGCCGTTTGGGGTTGAGTCGATGACCCAGGAGGAGGCGACCGGCCGAGTCCTCGACTTCCTCCGGGCAGCTCCTCAACTTTCCGCGATCCCGACCAACACCCCGACCCACAGGCTGCGGGTGAGGCATGGCGGCTACGACATCAGGGGTGCGCAAAAGGATCCCAACGTGGTCTTTCCGATCGACCGATTGCGCGAGCTCGAGTCAGCGGGGCGGATCGGCGGGCTCCCGGAGCGGGCCTACTCCTTCGTCGGCGCCACAGCTCAGACCAGGCTGCTCAAGGAGACCGGTCCCGAGTGGGTGGAGCGGTTTAAGAAAGAGCAGTTGGACGCAGTGTTGCTTGTCCCCGCTTGACCGGTATGCCACGTGTCCGTTGGACACCTCGCCCGGCTGATCGAAGAGGCAGGCATCCCGACCGTCGCGATCTACGTGCGTGCCTTCGCTCCTGTCGCGGAAAGGATGCGTCTGCCGCGGGTCCTGGTGACGAACCATCCGGTCGGCCGGCCCGTAGGCGCTCCCGGCGACGTTGAGGGACAGCGGGAGGTGGTCAGCCGGGCGCTCGGCCTGCTCGAGTCGGCTTCTTCACCGTCGATCCTGGTGGCCGATTGGCCGTATCGGATTCGGGCAGGTCACTGACGCCGGGCGCCTGCAAAGAAGCCGCGCTATCGCCCCTCAGGCGGTGGTCGGCTCCGGGCACCCTCCCACACTGCCCTAACCCGTTTCCAGGCAGTCGCGCCGCTCCCGCCAACATTCGGCTCAACGCTTTTTTTGAGGTCCATGGCACGCCACGCTAGCAACGACTGCGCAGATCATCTGTGACCGCGCCATCACGTCGCGCCAGGCTCAAGGGATCGAGCTTCAACCGCCGCTTCGATCACGTTGAGGACGATCATCGACTCGAGGCTGAGCAAGAAGTAGCCACCGCTGCCGGTAAATAGCCCGCATCCCACCAGTGCCAAGGCGTAGCTGTCGTAGATCGGATTCCGCAGCAAGCGGTAGGGGCCGGAGACAACACGGCTGGCGGCCACCGCACCAAACGCGTCGGCGTTAAGGACGCGGGCGCCGCCGAGCTGCCTGGCCGCTGCCAGCCATAGAACCGCAGCAGCCCCGACCACTGTCAGCCCCAGCGTTCGTCGGTGCCGGATCCCGAGTCGCGGATCCCGCCGCACGGCCGGAAGGCTGCAAACGAACAGGAGCCAGGCCGGCGTGATCAGCGCCATATGCAGGTGCCAGGCGCGCTTCCCAACCAGCCGCTCCAGCGTTCGCCAGCGCAGCTGCGCGCCTACCGACAGCGTGTTAACGCACGCCGCCGCCGCCAGGGCCGCGGCGCTGACCGCGAGGCGCCTCATTCGGGGGGCCGACGCGCAACGATCACGGCGTAGCCGAGGCCACCGTCGCGAACCGCTGCTTCGGCTGCGGCCGCCATCCGCCTGGCTCCGGGCCAGTCCACTCCGGGGAGATCCAGGCGCTTCAGCTTGGCCGCCACCTCCGCCCCCAGGAGGCGGATTCGGATCTTGCTCACCAGCTCCGCCAGGGCGGCATCGTGGCTTTCGACCAGCTCGACCACCAGGCCCGCATCCACCAGGAGGCTCACGTATTCCTCCTCCGCCCTGGCGTCAGCGATGCAGGCCACCCAACTCAGGAGGCCATCGAGCTCGGGAGGCAGCGGTGCCCGCCGAGTGAGATCACTGATCGCGACCGCACCTCCCGGCCTCACCACACGCGCCAGCTCTGCGGCAGCGGCCGCCTTGGAGGGAAAGGTGCAGAAAGCGCACTCGCAGGTGGCGGCCGCAAATGAGTCTGCCGCGAAGGGGAGCAACTCGGCGTCTCCGGTCCGGAAGCTCACCGTGTCCTGCAGCCCGGCGAGTTGGGCCGCAGCCCCGGCCTCAGCTACGGAGGCGGGGCTGTAGTCGACGCCCGTGACCGTGCATCCGAATCGCCTCGCCAGGGTCATCGCCGAACGGCCGCGGCCGCTCGCGACATCGAGCACGTGATCGCCGGCGCCGAGTCCGATCAGCTCGCCCAGGCGCTCGGTCAGGCCGTCACCGCCCGGGTGCATCGAGTCGCCGAGCAGGGCGGTAGCCCAATCACTGGCGTAGGCGGTCGCGCAGCACGACTTGACGGTCGCCGTGTCCGGCAGCGCGGTCACCGGTCGAACTTGAAGCGGATCGGTTCGGGGATCCACTCACGACCCTCCCTCCGCGCTTTCCGGCGCTCTCGCTCCCGCGCAACCAGTTGCTCTCTGGCCTGCTCGCGGTAACCGACGCTGTTGTAGGAGCAGAAGGGAATCTGCAGGCCTCCGGGAAGCAGGAACTCCTTGCAGCATTTCATGACGTTCTTCTGGTTGAAGGTCCAGGGATCCATGAAGTCCTGGAGCATGATCATGAACATCCTCTTGCCGATCTCGCCAAGGTCCATCGTGCCAAGATCGCAGGCGGCGCAGGAGAGCGCGAAATCGCCGGCAGCCTTGTCGCCGCCGGGAACAGCGGAGGATGACCAGAGGCCCTCGAGGGCGTGTCGGATGTCCTCGCCCAGGTCCGGAACCGCGCGATTGGTGATGTAGTCGAGATGCGCCTCCACGTCGAGCACCCGGGTCAGGGGGAGGACCTGCTCGCCATCGACATAGGCATAGGTGACCGAGTTGCAGGTCGGGAAGCAACAGGGCACCGGGACGAAGTCAGAGGTCACGAAGAGGCCATCGGTCTGCTTCTCGATCGCGGCCACGACGTCGGGGATGGTCATCCGCTCCAGCGCCGCGTGGGCGGCGTGACGGCCGGCGTGGAAGGCGGGCTGGAAGTTGATGCCACGAACCGCAGGGTGTTCGATTCCGAAGCGGACGATGGCTCCCACCTCGTGCTCGTTGACGCCGCGCTCGATGGCCGGAACCAGGATCACCCCGCAGCCGATCTCGGCCAGCCGGTCGAGAGCCCGCAGCTTCTCGGGCAGGATGCCCGGCTCGCCTCGAAGGCGCTCATAGGTCTGCTCGGAAAAGCCATCGAACTGGAAATAAATCGAAGGACGCACCTCGGCGAGCTCGGCAAGGAACCGGTCGTCGCGCGCGATCCGCTTGCCGTTCGTGTTCAGCATCACGTGGCGGATGCCCCGCTCCTTGGCCGCCCTCAGCATGGGGATGATCTGAGGGTGAATGCTCGGCTCGCCACCCGAGAACTGGACGACCTCGGGATTACCTTCGGTCTCGACCAGGTGGTCGAGGATCTCCTCCACCTCGGTCAGGGTCAGGTTGAAGCCGGGCCCGGCATCGGCGAAGCAGAGCGGGCAGTTCATGTTGCAGGCGCTGTTGACCTCGATGATGCCGAGGCAGACGTGCTGCTGATGGTCGGGGCAGAGCCCGCAGTCGTGCGGGCAGCCGTTGCGAAGCTCGGTGCTGAAGGCGAGCGGAATGCTCCCCGGCTTGTTGAAGCGTGCGTTTCGGACGTAGGCCTCGGCGTCGCCGTAGACAAGCGCCTCGAACTGGCCGTGCTCCGGACACCGCTTGCTCATGTAGACCTTGCCTTCGCGCAGGAGCACCTTGGCGTCGATCGGGCGACGGCACTCCGGGCAGATGCTGCGCGTCAGCTCGAGGAAAACGTGGTCGGCGTCCTGTTTGATACGCGGGGCGATAGCTGCCATCAGCGGGGAGGCCTCCTTGGGAGCCGGTTGAGTCGGGCTCAGCGTCCACCATCCGCGGTGGTGCTGACTGTGACCCGGGTCACGCCAGAGTTGAGGGCGCGCAGGGCAAGGGCCAACTGGATAATGGCAGAGGCCCGCCGGACCAGCCTGAGCCTCGGGTAATCGATTGATCGGCCCTCGACGAAGTAGGCGGCGGTGATCCCCATCGCGGGGAGAGCCCAGAAGCTCAGCCCGAGGATACGGAGCGTCGGGTTCGGCTCCCGCCTGGTCGAGAACCAGGTCCAGAACGCGACATCGGCGAGGCCGTCAAGGTAGGCACCGAACGCGGTCTCCCGCATCGTTCGCCTGGCCAGCCAGCCGTCGAGACCGTCGCTGAGAGCGGCCACGGCCACGCTCCAGCGGCTCGCCGGCAGCAGGGCGGGCAGGTTTGCCCGCAGCAGTGACACCAGGTCCGCGGGGCTCAGCCCATCGTCAGCGCCGAGCAGGCCAAGGTGGGTGGCGCAAAAGGCGAGAGACGCGCCGACCCATGGCTTTCGCGTCAGGGCGAACAGCGCGAGGTGGACGATCAGCAGATCGCGCGCCGCGCGGGGGTGCAGCCACCACTGCTGCCGGGAGCGCTCGATGGAATGGACGATGAAACGCCACCAGGCGTCCGGAGCAGCCGGCGCCCGCCGCAGGTCTCCCAGCTCGGCGTCCAGCCACTGCCGGCTGCCGACCGGCCGCTGGATCGGCAGCCGTCTGCGCATCGCCATCGAGAGTATCCGGCCGCCGCGCCCACAATCGTGATGGCTGTCACAGTGGGGAACTGGAGCGCCCGTCCATAGTTGGGGAGGAGATGGCCGAACCGGATCTGATCGTCATCGGGGGCGGCTCAGCCGGGCTGGTGGCCGCGGGGACCGCAGCGCGCCTCGGCGCTCGGGTCACGCTGGTCGAGGCAGACCGGTTGGGCGGAGACTGCACCTGGACTGGTTGCGTTCCAAGCAAGGCGCTCATTCACACGGCCACGGTCGCCCGGCAGTCGCGTATCGGCCCCTGGATCGTGAATACAGAGATCGACGCGTCGGTCGCGATGGCCCACGTCAAACGGGCAATCGCGTCCGTCTATGCACGGGAGACACCGGTGGAGCTCTCCAAGAAGGGCGTTGAAGTGCTGGCAGGGGCTGCCCGGTTTCGCGATCCACAGACGCTCGAGTTGGATGGCCGCGTGCTCAGCGCTCCCCGGTTTGTCATCTGCACGGGGGCTGCGCCCAGCGCGCCGCCGCTGGTCGACCTGGAGGAGGCGGGGTACCTGACCTATCGGACGGTCTTCGCTCTCGAGCGGCCGCCGGCGAGCCTGATCGTCCTCGGCGGCGGAGCGGTTGGTGTCGAGCTGGCGCAGGCTCTCTCCCGCCTTGGTTCGAAGGTGACATTGGTCGAGCAGGCGGAGCGGCTGGTTCCGGCCGCCGACCCCGAGGCGAGCGACCTGATCGCCGGCGTCCTGGCCGGGGAGGGCATCCAGCTGCACCTCGGTGCGGGGGTCGACCGCGTGCGTCGCCGGGGAGGTTCGGTGATCGTTGAAGCGGGTGGACGCGTGCTGGAGGCAGATGAGCTCCTGGTCGCGACCGGCCGCAAGCCCTGGACGGACGGTCTGGGCCTTGAACGTGCTGGAGTGGCGCTGGATCGTGGAGCGATCCGGGTCGACGCCAGGCTCCGGACCTCGGCCGCCGGCATCTTCGCGGCCGGTGACGTCACCGGCGGTCTCCAGTTCACCCACTATGCCGGCTGGCAGGGCTACGCGGCGGCCCGCAACGCTCTCTTCCCGGGCGCCGTCGACGGGCTGCGAGCGGGACTGCCCTCCGTGATCTTCACCGACCCCGCGATCGGCCAGGTGGGCCAGACCCTGGCCGAGGCTCGCGAGCGCCATCCCCAGGCGATCGAGCACCGCATCGGGCTCGACCGCGTCGATCGAGCCCAGGCCGAGGGGACTTCGACCGGCTTCTTGAAGCTCGTCAGCGATGGCGGCGAGAAGCTTCTCGGTGCCTCGGTCGTCTCGCCGCAGGCTGGGGAGTTGATCAATGAGCTGTCCCTGGCCATCGAGATGGGCGCTGGTATCGGCGACCTCGCCAGGACGATCCACGTCTACCCCACCTACGGTTCCGCGATCCAGGACCTCGCGGCCGGCGTCACTCTCGGCCGGGCGGCCGCAGGCTGGAAGGGCACTCTTCTCCGGTGGCTGATCGGTAGGCTCTGAGGATGAGCAAGATCTCGCTCCTGGCGCGGTGCTGAGATCCGCGTTTCGAGCCCTGACCGCGAGGCCCTGAGATGGCGGGAGTCGCCGTGTTCGATATCATCGGCACCTGCTTCAGCCTGGACCGGCCACGGAACGCGCTCACCGGGCTCGGAGCGCCGGCGGGACTGCTCGACACCTGGTTCGCGCAAAGCCTGCGGGACTACTTCGCCTTTTCCCACGCCGGTGGTTACGCGCCGCTGAAGGACGTCCTTCAGGCCGCTCTGCCTCGGACCCTGACCAAGGCGGGCGTTCGGCATTCGGCCGAGGATGTCCAATCCGTGATCGCGACCTTCGCCGAACTCGATCCCCGGCCCGAGTTTCCCGAGGCTGCCGAGCACCTGCACTCCCGCGGCTGGCGCCTGATCGCCCTCACCAACGGCGCCGAGCAATCGACCCGGGACCTGCTCGAGCGCGCTGGCGTGGCCGGCAGCTTCGGCGAGGTCATCTCATGCGACTCGATCGGGGTGACCAAACCGAATCCGGCCGTGTACCGGCTGGCCGCGGAGCGTAGCGGTGGGGCTGACCTCTGGATGATCGCCGCGCACGCATGGGACATCGCCGGGGCGTCTCGGGCCGGAATGCGTACGGCGTTCATAACCGTAGTGGAGGGCCAGTATCTGGGCGTCTATCCCCAGCCTGACGTCACTGCCGACAACCTACTGGAGGCAGCCCGCAAGATCGCGCCCTGACCTGACCGGCTACCGGACGTCCTCCGATGTCATTTCTTCGGCGTCAGCGTGAAGGCGCATGCCGTGGGCGATCGTATTGAACGAGACATAGTGCATAACGCAGCCGGCGAGTTCTGTCAGCCCGTGTTCGTCGAGGCCAGCTTCACGCGAGGCGAGGCGCCGGAAGGCTGCTACCCAATAGTCGCTCTGGCGGAAGGCTGCCACCGCCAGCGCAACACAGGCCTTGGCCCCCCGGTCCAGGCGGCCGGCCTCCATCACCATGCGGTCCTTCCGCCAGGTGGCCGCGAGCAGCCGAGGCTGACCGGCGAGGCGGACCCAGAAAATTGGAGGGTGGCCCAGTCCCAGGCTCTCTTCCGCCCAGTTCCTGATCTCGCCCAGGACCGCCTCCGAACCTTCAGGGTGCGGTCCGGACTCCTCGGTCTCAGCCGTGACCTGGAGGGCGGCCGCTCCGGCGCAGAGCGAGGCGGTATGCTCGGCGACCGCCATCACCTCGGTCACGCCGCGCTCTCCGACTCCCAGCCGCAGCAAGGCGGCCGAATGCGCAGTCAGTCAAAACTCGCAACGGTTCACCATCGAGACGCCGGCGTGCATCGCCTCCTTCGTGAGCTCGGGGATGAAGCCGCGATAACGGAATCCGCGCATCGTCTGGTCGAGGTTGGCCTCCAGGTACTGCGGCCAGTGCATCTGGGCTCGCCAGATGGCCGAGAGTTGGCCCGGTTCCTTGCCCAGGCGGCGAGCAACCCCCTCAACGATCTCCCGATCCTCGGGCGTCATGTCCTCTGGACCCGGGAAGCGAAGGGTGGTCATGGATGTGAAGTGTGCCTCAGGCGGCGCTTGAGGGGCCATCCAAGGCGTGCCTCAGCTGACTCACGCTCGGCTCGACAAGGACCTGACCGTCGGGAAAGACGATCGTTGGCACCGTGCGGAGGCCCCCGTTGATCTCCACCACTTTTCGGGCGGCTCCCTCATCCTCGGCGATGTCGATCCACTGGTAGGCCGTTCCGGCCTTGTCCAGCACGTGCTTGGCCAGATGGCAGTCCATGCACCACCGGGTACCGTAGACGGTGATCGGCGCGTGGGCCCGGCCGGCGTCGGCCGAGCCCCCGGTCCTGGAGGTAGTCACTCGTCAGGCGACCACGCGCTGCCCTGAGGGCTCAAGCGCGGAGTGCCGCAGGGGCCCGTAGGCGACAAGGCCGCCGAGAATCACTCCGAACATCAGGTGGGCCACAATCCACGACCATTCGGGATTCGCCGTAAGGAAAGACTGGCTTGTGCCGGCCAGCAGCCCGCGGAGAAGGATCCAGTACATGCCGATGTAGACGACCACGCCATACATCATTCCAGCCAAAATCGCTCCCACGCCACGCAGGTGAATCGCACGCGCGATGACGATGAAGATAGCCCCCAGGATGATCGAGTTCATCATGTGACCCATGAGCCCGGCGACAAAGGGAAGGATCTGGAAAGCATGCCCGGGTGCGCCGATGCCGACCGATTGGGCGATGCCTTGCGGTGGTGCCAGGAAGTTGCTCCCCGGCGTGAAGATGCCGACCATCATCGCCCACATCGCGAAGACGAGTCCCGCGATCAAGCCCGGCAGGATCCAGCGAGCCGCTGAAGGGGCCGTGCCCCCGTATGTGTTCTGCGCCATGTCATTTACCTCCATTGAATTGCGGCTTTCGGGCCACTGCCACCTAGTCTCGTCAGGCGCGGTTCTGCCATCTGTGACCGGCGTCACGGTGCAGCGCCGCTCCTGGCCTCACTGTTGAGCCATGGCCGACAAGCTCTGGTTTCTCCGCCGCCTGAATCTCTTCGACGGCATGAGCGAAGCCGAGCTGGAAGAGGTGTCCCACGAGCTGCGAATGCGGTCGTGCCCGGTCCGGACAATGCTGTCTGATGGGGCTGGTGACCGGGTCTACCTGATCAAAGAGGGCAAGGTCCGCCTATACCAGCTGAGTCCAGAGGGGCACGACGTGACGACCGCGGTCCTGGTGCCGGGCCAGCTCTTCGGTTTCGGCGCCTTCCTGCCTGCGGACGGCTCTGCCACCCAGGCAGAGGTCATTGAGGAGAGTCTGATCTGCGAGGCAGGGGCCCAAGACTTCCTCGCCATGCTAGCCCGCCATCCGATTCTGATGGCGAAGGTGGTGATGGTGATGGCGAGGCAGATCTTCCACCTCGAACAGACGATCGAGAGCATGGCCTCGCAGCCAGTTGCGCAGCGTCTCGCCAATCTTCTGGTCTCTGAACTTGAGGAAGGGGAGCCGGTCGCCGGCGGCGTGCTTCTGCCGTGGCGGAGTCAGGAGGAATTGGCAAAGTTGATCGGGACGACGCGGGAAACGGTGGCCCGCACCTTTACCGAGTGGCGTTCACGGCACCTGATCGGGGGCGAGGGCCGGCGGATCGTAGTGCTTGATCCGGACCGGCTGCGGCGCGAGGCTGGAACGTCGGTGAGATGAGGGGTGCCGATGAGCGGCGAAATTCTAGCTGTCGCGGAGCCGGCGTATTCGACTCTTGTCGCGCGCGTCATGGCTGTGCGTCATCGGCTCTTTGATCGCATCGCCACGATCCGTCCGCGCCGGCTCGGGCTGCAAACACTCACTCAGAGTTGCTGTGCGCGAACAGCTCTATTGAGACCACCTTATCGCGCGTCCACGAGCAGCTCAGAACCGCCACCTTCTGCCGGCACCGACAGGACGCTCGAGGACGTCGCTCCCTGGGCCGGGTCGCCACATTCGGAGCGTTCGGAATCCGGAATCAGGAGATGATCCCGACGCTGACCGTGGCCCAGATGCGCGAGGTCGACCGGATCATGGTCGAGGACTTGAAGATCGAGCTCATCCAGATGATGGAGAACGCCGGCCGGACGCTGGCGGAGCACACCCGGCGAATGCTCTTGGGCGGGGACGCCCGCGGACGGCGGGTAGCCGTGCTGGCTGGTAGCGGGGGAAATGGCGGCGGGGGCATCGCCGCTGCTCGCCGGTTGGCGAACTGGGGCGCCCGGGTGTCGATTGTCTTGGGGCAGCCGGAAGCGGATATGAACGTGGTGCCTGGCCTTCAGCTGGCCATCGCTAAGCGAATTGGGATTGATGTGGCGAGCCCGGATGTGGTCGCCCGGAAATCCATGGGCGGGTTCGATGTTCTGATCGACGCCCTGATCGGCTATAGCCTCAAAAGTGCGCCGCGCGAGCCGATCGCCACCCTGATCGAGTCTGCCAATGGGTCCCGCGTTCCAATCGTCGCTCTGGACGTCCCGTCAGGCCTGGACGCTGACACCGGCCGGGCCCCCGGCGCGGTGATTCGCGCGAGTACCACCCTGACGTTGGCTTTGCCCAAAGCCGGGCTGATGCAGCCGGCGGCGCGAGCATGGGTCGGCGACCTCTACCTAGCCGACATCTCGGTGCCTCCGTTGGTCTATCGGCGCCTGGGACTGGAGGTTGGCCCCATCTTCGCGGAGGACGACATCGTCGCGGTTGGCGCCGCGAGCGCCACGACTCCAGCCCTGGAGGGGTGAGGCCAATGGATTGGACGGTCTACTGGTTCATGCTTCCGGTCTGCATCGTGATCGCGTCGGTCGCGATGTTCAGCGGTATCAGCGGTGCGGCGCTCCTGACTCCAACTTTTCTAATTGGCTTTCCGTTGTTGGGCGTGCCCCATCTCACGACGCTCGCTGCGATCGGCACCTCTCTCTTTTTGGAGAGCTCAGGGTTCGGGACCGGGCTCTACCGTTACCTGAAGCGGCGGCTGGTGGACGTTCAGACCGCGAAGTCGATGATCCTCGTGACCCTACCCCTCGGCGCCCTGGGCTCGATCCTCGCCCTGGCCGTCCCTGGCACCTTTCTCAAGATCGGTTACGGGGTCGCAATGCTGGGGCTGGCATACCTCCTCCTCAGCGACAGGCCGGCGCCGGCCGGGACTCCGGTCGCCAGGCCGGTGGGTGGCGCCTCCGGTGCCGGTGATTCCCGCCTGATCGGGCGCACGGAGCAGCCGCCACGGGTCCTGATCGTGGCCGAGTCGGAGCACGTGCACGCGGTCTGCTCCACCGGCGAGCACAGGCACATCCTGGCGGCCAACGGGCGCATCTACGACTTCTGTGCACATGGCTTGAAGTTGCAGCGGGTGATCTCGGGAGTGGGGGCATTGGTTGCCGGCATGATCTCGACCGGCGTTGGCGAGGCCACCCTTCCAATGCTCGTTCGCCGCTCACGGTTCCCGGTGCCGGTTGCGGCGGCGACCTCAACGGTGATCGTCGCCGGGACCGTGGCGGGGGCTGCCGGCACTCACCTGATCGAGTTGGTACGCGAAGGTGGGCTGGGCGCGATCCCCTGGAACCTCATCGCCTGGGCGGTACCGGGTTCGATCATCGGCGCGTTCATCGGCACCCGTCTCCAGGGGAAGGTAAGCGAGAAGCTGGCCCGGAGGTTCTTTGCCGGTCTCTTCGCCGCCATCGGAATCGTTTTCCTGGTCGCCTTCACAGTCTTCACGCGCCGGTTCGCCTGAGTTCAAAAAGGAGGTTCAAATGGCTGATATCAAGCTCTATGGGGCGCCCTGGTGCCCCGATTGCAAGCGATCGAAGAAGTTCCTGGGTGAACACCGGGTGCCGTACGAGTGGATCGACATCGACCAGGACCCGAGCGGATTGCGCTTCGTCGAGGAACTGCAGAAGGGCGGGCGCACGATCCCCACCATCGTGTTATCGGACGGCAGTCACCTTCTGGAGCCATCCGACGATGAGCTGGCGCGCAAGCTCGGGCTCAAGTTGGAGGCCGAACGGCCCTTCTACGACCTGGCCATCGTCGGCGGCGGCCCGGCCGGTTTGGCGGCCGCGATCTATGCCGCGCGGGAGGGCATTGAAGTCGTCGTGATCGAGAAGAGCGCGCTCGGCGGCCAGGCCGGGGTGACCGAGCGCGTCGACAATTATCCGGGGTTCCCCGAGGGCGTGGGAGGCGCCGAGCTGGCCGAGAAGTTCGTCGCCCAGGCGAGACGCTACGGTGTCGAGCTTCTCTCGGCAGTCGGCGTCGAATCGGTCGGCAAGGAGGGTGAGGACGTCCAATTGAGCCTCGGCGGCGGGCAGCAGGTCTGTGCTCATGCCGCCTTGATCGTCAGTGGCTCCAATTACCGCCGCCTGGGAATCCCCGGGGAGGCGGATCTCATTGGCGCCGGAGTCCACTTCTGCGCGACCTGTGATGGGCCTTTCTACAAGGGCGCGGAGGAGCTCCTGGTCGTGGGCGGCGGCAACTCGGGGCTGGAGGAGGGGATATTCCTTGCCCAATTCGCCAAGCGGATCCGGATCGTCGAGCACCAACCTGAGCTCAAGGCTTCCAAGCTGCTGCAGGACAAGGTGAGGAGCCACCCGCAGTTCGTCGTGCACACCAACACCGAGGTGGTCGAACTCAAGGGCAAGGGCAAGTTGCAGGAGGTGGTCGCGCGCGACCGCAGCACCGGCCAGGAGTTTCGCTGGCATCCGCAGGGAGCTTTCATCTTCATCGGTCTCGACCCCAACACTGGCTTTCTCAAGGGCAGCCTCGCACTCGACAAAGCAGGCTTCCTAGTCACCAGTGGCAGCTTCGAGACGTCGATGCCCGGTGTCTTCGCCGCCGGCGATGTGCGTGCCGGCTCAACCAAGCAGCTTGGGTCGGCGGTCGGGGAGGGCATCGCCGCACTCCTCATGGTTCGCCGATACCTTCAGGCGCACAGCCACATTGCGAAGCGCGGCGAACCGGTAGCGGTCAGTGTCTGAGGAGCTTGTCGTCCTCGACGGGAGCACCTTCCTGGTTTCGGATTCGGGCGGAGATTTTGAGGCCGGCGGCAGCCCTCGAGGCTTCTTCTTCGCGGATATGCGTCACCTCTCCACCTGGAAACTGCTGGTCAACGGCGAGCCACTTCGGCTGTTGACCAGCCGGCCGGTTGACTATTACTCAGCCCGCATCTACTCGACGCTGTGGGGGGGCAAAAGTCAATCTGCAGGGCCTGGCTCGACTTTTGCCCTCCTACACCCCCTTCAGCTCCTTCTCCACCTGCCCAGTGGCCCCGGGGATGCGGGGTAATCGCACGGTCATGTCGTCGCCCAGCCGATAGATGGCGTTGTCCGTCCCGGCGGAGTCGACGGGCTCGAGGGGAAGGTCTGCCCACTGGGGGAACTGCGCGGCGAGCAACCGGCCCACGAGAGGTACGTTAATGTCCAGCTCGTCAGCGTGCATCTTGCCAGCAGACATCCGCTCTCCTTGACTTGATGAAATCGCAGTTTGACACCGACGACGTGCGTGCGTGGAGCGACAGTCCACGCCATCGGCCGGATCCATAACCCCGAGGGTGGCCGCCACTATTGTTCAGCCTCAGGTAAAGCGGTGCCTGTACCCCGCGACCTGCAGCACGACACCGCACCCCCAAGGAGATTTCATGAACGAGCACGGCCCGGGAAGGGTCACGTACGAATGGCGTGGCGACTTCGACAACTTGGAGGTAAACGCATTACATGCGGTGGCATTCAGCCATCGAGTACTTGAAGACGACTGGAAAGGCCAGGTTCAGAGGCACAGCCTGGGCTGGGTCTGTGCCCGTGACGGCGACCAGCTCGTGGGTTTTGTCAACGTGCCGTGGGACGGTGCAGTCCATGCCTTCATCCTTGACACTATGGTGACCGCGAACGCCGGCAGGCAGAGCGTCGGGACCAAGCTCGTGGCAGTCGCCGTCACCGAGGCGCGCGCCGCCGGCTGCGAGTGGCTCCACGTCGACTTCGAGGATCACCTGCGAACGTTCTACTTCGACGCCTGCGGCTTCGCATCGACGAATGCCGGTCTGATTGCCCTTTAGCCCGTACCGTTTTGTCATCCGGCGTTCCGACTACGCGAGCTCGGGAACGGACCGTCATCGAGGAGAGCCTATGCGTCTGGTCAGCTGGAACATCTGGGGTGGCTCGCGGCGGGGGATCGGGCGCGCAGTGGCTGGGCTTGACGCCGACATTGCGATCCTTCTCGACTGCCGAACGAACAACTTGCACCGTGTGCTTAGTGAGGCGCGGGCCAGCGGGTATCGGCATCATCTCGCTCGAGTCGCACGCGGCCGGGCGATCGTTGCGGTGAGCAGGGAGCCTATCCGAGAGGGGGCAATCGCGGGAGCCGCTGCCGCCGAACGTTGGCTCCATGTGGTCTACGAACTGACCGGGTTGGAGATCGGAGCCATCTACAGCCCTCTTCCGGGAAAGATGGATGGTCACCTCACGATGCAACAGTTCTGGGACTGGGTAGAGGGGGCGTCGGTGCCAATGCTCGAACGACCTGCGCTCCTGTGCGGCGACTTCAACACAGGAGATCCGACCCTCGACAGCGGCAACAACTACCGCTTCACCGCGAGCCACAGCCTTCGGTCGCTGCTCGGTCAGGGCTGGCTCGACGCGTTTCGTCAGCTGCACGGCGAGGACCGTTCCTACAGCTGGTGGAGGGGCAGTGCTGGCTTCCGGATCGATCACTGCCTGCTGAGCCCGCTGATGCCGCACGCTATTGGCGTCCAGTATGTCGAGTCGTTGGGAGAAGTCCGGTATGGCATTTCGCCTACTCAGCCTGATCGAACTGCCCTTTCGGACCACGCCGCCCTTGTGGTCGATCTATAGTCGAGTCGTCGGAGACCAAGCAGAAGCCGCCGCGGGTGGGCTGACTTGCCGTCCTTGATGGGGTCGTCCGGTAAGCGCAAGGGCCGAATCGATATCTTCCGGGAAATGCCTCCATGAATCCCGGCGCGGTTCAAACCGTTGTTTTCGATAACGCCTTGCACTGCTTATCCGGTTAGCTCCGCTGCGATCTCGAGTCGGGGTCAACCTTCGATGCTTCGGCAAACCGTCAAAATCGGGGCGCGTCTGTCCGCCGCGGCCTTTGCGATGAGCGCCATAAAGGCCCTTGGCAAGGTGTGCTTCGCTTCTCACACCGGGTGGTCAACGGCCAAGCGACACATCTCCAGGCCTGGCCGCCGATACAGTCATTGGCCACATTCCTCCAATGGGAATCACGAGCCACAACCGCGGCCAGCGGAGCTAACCGGATAAGCATTACGCCGAGCGCCGCGCGAACCGGCTGACGGCTTAACGAGTCGCTCCGCACAGTCGGTTCGCAGCGCGACGAGCTTGGCGCGGAGTCTCGAGCGAGAAAGCCCTGGCCAGGCGGGAGGTAAACGAGTCCCGATATCCATCAGAGGACAGGTGATCCCCGGTTGGCGTACGCGCCTAAAGGGCTGCTGAAGGAACCTGGTCGACCGTCAGCAGCATCGTCCAGGCATTCTCAACCCGTCCCACTCGCTCGAAGCCGAGACGTTGGTACAGGCGGACGGCGCGCCAGTTGTCTTCCTCGACGCTTAGGCTCAAGGCTGGCCGGCCCTCGCTCTTGGCAAGCTGGATCAGACCTTGCATGAGGCTGCGCCCCAGCCCGCGACCTCGGAATTGGGGGACGGTGGCAATGCCAAGCTCGGGGACCTCTGGCGAAACGAATCCGTAGCCATGGTCATTCTCATCGAAGAGCCGGTACCAGGCGGCACCGATGCGCTCGTCCGACTCGGAGAGAGCCAAGACGCCGGAGTCACCTGGCCTCCCCCAGCCCACAACGTACTTGGCGAGGCTAGGTTCGGACAGCGCTTCCTCGAGCAAGCGGCGTGGGCGGTCCTGCCTCCAACAGATCGTCTCGAGGAACATGGCTTTCAGGAACTCGACGTCCCGCTCCTCCGTCCTGCGCAGCCGGACCCCGCTCACAGCGATTGCAATGTAGCGCGACACGCCGCAAGCGTGGACTCGCGTAAGCGCGCGCAGGAGGCCAAAGGCTTGGGCTCATATCAGACCGGAGTCACAACGTGCGCGGCTTGCGCGACAACAACCGATATCTATCCGACGACAAACGCCGCCCCCCTTCCAGTCCGCAAGGCAGATCGCGCTCCGGGCATGCATCAGCCCGAGTGTTCCTGCCGCAGACTCGGACCTAGCGTTCTAGGATCGCTTCCCATGGGTGGCGAAGTCCCCGAACGTCGATGGGATCATGAGCTGACCGGGCGCGCCCACCGGGTAGCTGCGTCCGATGCCTCGGCGCTGCGTGTCATCGCCGGGCCCGGAACCGGCAAGACCTTCGCCCTCATGCGGCGGATCGCTCGTCGGCTCCAGGAAGGAGCTGACCCGGAAAGGATCCTGGCCGTCACCTTCACTCGGACGGCGGCCCGCGACCTTCAGGCTGAGCTCGGCCGCCTCCGCGCCGCCGGGGCCGAGCACGTCCAAGCCGGAACCCTCCACTCGATCTGCTTCACCATCCTGTCCAAGAACGACGTTCTGCCGCTCACCGGACGGTACCCGCGGCCGCTTCTTGCCTTCGAGGAGCGCTTCATGTTGGTCGACCTCGCGCCCCAGGCCGGTGGCCTGCGGAGCTGTGGCCGCTTCCTCCAAGCGTTCAACGCGGCCTGGGCGCGGCTGCAATCGGACGAGCCTGGCTGGCTGCACACGCCGGAGGATAGGCAGTTCCAGGACACCCTTCTAGGCTGGCTCCGCTTCCACGCGGCGATGCTGGTGGGCGAGCTGGTCCCGGAGACGCTCCGTTTCCTGCGCGCCAACCCCGCCAGCCCGCACCGCCGCGCATACGACCACGTCTTCGCCGACGAGTACCAGGACCTCAACCGCGCTGAGCAGGAGTTGATCAAGCTGCTAGCGGAAGGGGCCAAGCTAACAATCGTCGGCGACGAGGACCAGTCGATCTACTCGTTCAAGCACGCCCACCCGGATGGAATCCGAGAGTTCGCCGCGGATGCCGACGAGGCGCTGGGTGAGTGCCGGCGTTGCCCGGTCAAGGTCATCGGCATTGCCAACTCCCTAATCGCGAACAATCCGGACCGGGCCAAGCGTGAACTCCGTCCCGCGCCTGGCCAGCCACCGGGGGAGGTCTTTATCGTGCAGTGGACCTCGATGAACGCTGAAGCAGCAGGGCTGGCCGACTTCGTCAAGCGGCGCATCGAGGACCACCGAGTCGAGGCCGGGAAGGTGTTGGTCCTCAGCCCCCGGCGCCAACTCGGCTATGGCGTCCGCGATGCCCTCCGTGAGCGCGATGTCCCGGCGCACAGCTTCTTTACAGAGGAGGCCCTCGAGGGTAATCCAGCCGAGCTCGCCGAGTGCCAAGTTCAGCGCGCCTTCACCCTGCTCTGCCTGGTGGCGAACCCTAAGGATCGGGTGGCCCTGCGCTGCTGGAGCGGCTTTGGCAGCCACAGCCTGCGCCGGGGCGCTTGGCAACGACTTCGCGACCATTGCCAGGAGACGGGCCACGAGCCATGGAACGTGCTGGTCGAGCTCGACGAGGGCAGGCTGAGTCTGCCCTACACCGCGCCCCTTCTGGAGCCGTTCCGGGAGTTGCGCGTCCTCCTCGACGAACTCTTCACTGTCTCCGGGCAGGCGCTGATCGACTCGGTGTTCCCCCCGGAAGCGGAGTGGGCGGATGAGGTTCGGCGGCTCGCCGAGAAACTGGGCCTCGGAGAGCTACACGCGGCTGGCCAGCGGGACATGCTCCGGAATGCGCTGACCCAGCCGGAGCTGCCCACTGATGTGGAGTACGTCCGGGTCATGAGCCTGCACAAATCCAAGGGGCTGACAGCGGACTTGGTGGTGGTAATGGGCTGTGTGGAGGGGCTGGTACCGCACATTGACTTTGATCTGCCGGCCGCGGGGCAGGAGAGGCAGCTGCGCGAGCAGCGCCGTCTCCTGTACGTGGCCCTGACCCGGACTAGGCATACGCTCCTCCTGAGCAGCGTCAGGCAGCTGCCGGTGGATGCGGCGCACCGGATGGGCGCCCGAATTCGCCGCTGGGGCGGCACGATCGCCTCACGCTTCTTGGGGGAACTGGGCCCATCGGCGCCGAAGGCGATCCAAGGGCGCGAGCTTCCCTCGTAACGTGAAGCGGAAGGACCTCGTCAAACCTTAGGCACGTTGGCTGCCATGTCGAGTTGAAGTCGCTGCTCGTCAGACTGTGCGAGGCTACAACGGTGGCCCTCGAGAAGCCGAAGCGCGGCTACAGATTCACCTTTGGCTATGGGTCAAACATGTGCCTCGGCCGGATGCGTTGCCGGGTGCCATCGGCTTGTCCTATTGCTGTCGCCGAGCTGCCCAACCATGTGTTCGCTTTCCACAAGCAAAGCGACGACGGATCAGGCAAAGGCGACGCTTTCAGGACAGGGAACGCGACCGATCGAGTCCTTGGCGTTGTCTTCGAGCTCCACAAGTCGGATCTACCGCTCCTCGACACGGCGGAAGGCAAAACGAAGGGCTATAAGGTCCGCTGGTTGCTGGTTAACGAGGTTGGTGGGACCCGGACATTCAAAGCCAAGACTTACATCGCCATGAAGAGCCACATCGACGCAAACCTCCAGCCGTACACCTGGTATCGACGCCACGTCGTCGAGGGCGCTGGCCACTTTAATTTGGAACCGGACTACGTCGCGAAGATTGCGGCTAAGGGGGCCATCGCCGATCCGAGGCCAAGTCGGGCGCGACGGCAACTCCGGTTCCCGTGCGACCATGACGTAGATCCGGCTGACTGGGCCGACCTGGATTGCAATGACTCAGAACTACGGCCTTGCGACTAACACAGCTATCGCGGCTCGGCGCCCCTTAAGCGCCAACTCATGTCGCGTGCCCTGATGAGAATGGCCTTCTACTTCGACGCGGCCGCCTTCGGGGGCAACTACGCCATTGGCAGCTACGAGCTGTTCTTCGGCTGCCTCCGACGGTACGAAGGGCGGTCACCGCACTTGTTAGTTGCTGTGGGCGACCTCTCAGGGAACTCGCTATCCAACGACTCTGGAAAACCGGTAGAGGACATCTATAGGCGGATGATTTACGGCCACCCCGTCTGGGCCGATGTGGAAATCGATGACCTTCTGGTCCGCAATGTCTTCGTCATGGCCGTTGATGGGTGCTCACTGGATCTTCGAGATTGGCTTCACGCCTGCCTGCGAGATCACGGCAGCTACCTGGGAGCTAGCCAGGCCATCGATTCAGAGCCCATACATTGGGCCTTGCTCCGAGAGGGTCTGGCGGCCTACTTCCGTGTGGTCGACGGAGGAGTGCGAATGTTCTTCAACTCCGCGAGCCTGAACTCGGATGAGGATCGTGACGAGGCAGTGGCCGGCGAGATTGCGAGATTCGGTTTCGGGGCCGTGCAGTGGGAGGACAACTACGGGGAGGGCCTAATTTTCGGTGCGGACACCTTCGGATACTGGCGGCGGCGAGCCCAGCTCCAGCCCTTCGCGGAACATCGGCTCGAGGCGCTGGCGGACGACGTGTTGATGCGGCTGAACGCCATCAACCCGGACTTGTCCGAGGAACTCCACGCGGCACTAGAGGCCCTGAGCCGAGCTGAGCGGCCGCCTCAATTTGCCCAAGCCTTACTTAGCTGTCGTCGGGTACTCGAGCAGTTGGCCGACGATCTATACCCAGCGAAGAAGTCCAGCTCGGGCGTCCGGCTTGACAAGCAGAGCTATCTGAATCGCCTAACTCAATTCGTGGTAGAGGCGCTGCCGGAGGATCTTGAGTCGCAGCGCTTGATTGAGGACCTGCATCGGCGGATGCGGACTTGGGTCGATTCATGCAGTGCTGGGATCCACGCCGGCGCAGGAGGTAAGCAGTCCCAGCGCTTAGCCGGTGAATTGTTAGAGATCCTTCGTGATCTTGTGTCTCTCAAGCCCCCACCGCTGGAGACTTGGCTGACCCAGCACACGCGAGAGGTAAAGGAGCGTGTAAACCGAGAATGGCCATGAGGTCGCGACAGACCCAACACGATCCCGTTCAGAGTCCGCGACGAGCGAATCGTCGGATGGCGGCGGAACCCCTCTCAGGTTCCCTCCCAAACCCTCCCGGACCGGTCGCGTATCTGACAGCGGTTTGACAGCAGTTAGGGCGAACTTGGGCGCACAACCGCGAACGGACGAGTCGGCCGAAGGGGCCCATTTGTACTCCCGGCGGACTTTGACGAACGACCGCGAACGCACGTTCCACGATCTGTAAAACCGCCGCGAAAGCTGTGGGGGTTCGACTCCCTCCCGGCCCACCACCAAGATCCGAATACAAAGCCATCGGATTCTTCGATAGATACCCTCTAAGCCTAGCCACTCTGCGAGGTCGCCGATAGCAACGGATAGCAACGCAGGACGGATTTTGGCATACGATTGTGGACGACCATGGCGGGAAGGAAGGCGAACAGGGAGGGCAGCCTCTACCGGGTGAAGTCCGGCCCTAAGGCCGGCCGCTGGGTTGCCGCCGTCACCCAGGCGGACGGCAAGCGCAAGGTGTTCTACCGCGAGACCCGGGAGGAGGCCCATAAGCAGCTGACCGGGATGCTCGCGGCCCAGTACCGCGGGGCCCCGCCGCGGGCTGATCAGCTGACCCTGGATACGTTCCTCAAGGAGTGGCTTGAAGGGGTCAAGACCAAGGTCCGGCCCTCCACCTTCTCCCGTTACGCGCAGTTCATCAAGTACGACATCAGCCCGGCGCTGGGCGCGGTCATGCTCGACAAGCTGAGCCCGGCCGACGTCGAATACGCCATGCACGAGCGCGGCAAGACGGTCTCCCCTAGGACCGTTCAGCACATGTGGGCGGTCCTCCGGGTGGCGCTCAACCACGCGCTGGCCCAGGAACTCGTGGTCAGAAACGCCGCCGCCCTGGCCAAGCCGCCGCGTGTCCCCTACAAGCCGATCGCTCCACTTGATCCGGGGCAGGCCCAGCGGCTGCTCGAGGCAGCCAGGGGCGATCGCCTCGAGGCCGCCTACGCGGTCGCCATCGCCCTCGGGCTGCGTCAAGGCGAGCTCCTCGGCCTCCGCTGGGAGGACGTCGATCTCAACGCGGGGACTATCCGCGTCGGTCACGCGCTGCAGAAGATCGAGGGCGAGCTCCAGCTTGTTGAGGTCAAGACGCGCGGCTCCCACCGGACCGTCAACATGCCGGCCTTCGTCGCCAAGTCGCTGGTCGAGCATCGCCGGCGTCAGCAGGATGAGCGCAAAGACGTTCCCGGCTGGGTCGACTCCGGGTTCGTGTTCACGGTGCCCCACGGCGAGCCCCTCGACGCCGATCGCTTGAGGCGCTCCTTCGCGGCCCTGTTGACCAGGGCCGGCCTCCCGCGGATGCGGTTCTACGACCTGCGGCACGCCTGCGCAAGCCTGCTCCTCTCCCAAGGCGTGCCACTCCGATCGATCATGGAGCTGCTGGGCCACTCCACGATCACCCTGACCGCGAATACCTACACGCACCTCCTGCCGGCCATGCGGCGAGAGACGGCCGACGCGTGGGATCGTCTCCCGCTTGCGCGAGGGTCGTCTTAGCCCGACGGCGAGTAGGTGGCCTCGGGGCATTAGCCCCTGGCGGCTGACCGGTCGGCCGCCGCCAAGGGTTGTCGAAACCCTTGTGGCTCAACAAGGCTTATGACAACATCGGCTAACCATGATCTCGCTGACCGAGGCGGCGAGGCGATTGGGGGTCAGCGTCCAGCGCGTGCAGCAGATGGTGGCCGAACGGGAATTGCCGGTTGAGACCTTCGGCAATCAACTCGTGCTCGACAGCAACCTGTTTGCCCGGCTGAGCCGACGACCAACAGGCCGACCGGTATCGGCGCGGAACGTGTGGGCGCTGCTTGCGATCCTCAGCGGAGACAGGCCGACGTTCGTGGACCGGAGCAAGCTCTCCCGGCTCCGCGGCCTAGCTCGTGACAGGCAGCGGGTGTTGGACGCCCTGAGGTATTCCCAGCCCAGGTCGCGGGTCCTTCGCTTCGACTTCTTTCCGGCCCAGCTGTCGCAGCTGTCCGAGTTGCTCACACTTAGGACTGGCCTGGCCGCCGAGCAGCCGGAACTCCACCTGGAGAGAAGCGGGAACCTGCTTGACGCGTACGTCTCCGAGGACACGCTCATAGACATCGACCGCCGGTTTCACCCGGCTTTGAACGTCGCCCGCCCCAATGTCCAGCTCCGAGTGCCCTCCGAGCCTTGGGTGCTGGAGCATGGGGTTTCGCCGCCGGTGGTGGCTGCCGATCTTCTCGATGATCCAGACCCCCGCGTGGTCCGGGCCGCAGAGGCGGTCTTCTGATGCCATACACGCGAGTTCGTGTCCCGGATCTCGGCTACCACGATGTCTGGCTCGATCTGATGGGCTTGGCCGAGGAGTTCGCCGGCTGCTGGACCTTGATCGGCGCCCACATGGTCGCGCTCCACGCCTGGGGTATGGGACTTGAGCCCCCTCGACGTAGCGACGACATCGACCTGGTGATCAATCTCCGGCTCCCCGGGATGACTGCCAAGGTGCTGACCGACAGGCTGGTTGAGATCGGATATCGGCCGGAGCCAGGGTCGGCGATGGGGGTGGTTCACCGCTTCAGCCGTAACGGGCTGCCGCTCGATCTCTTCGCCCCCGAAAACTTGGGCGACCGCTCCGCCTGGAAGCTCGAAACGGGGGCGGGTGGGCGCCTGATTCAGGTTCCGGGAGGAACC
>Ga0307372_10001173_pt1 | contig 45930 bp, 31 predicted proteins | sample OX1MG_FD_202533 | JGI IMG/M metagenome (GOLD analysis project Ga0307372, IMG submission 202533) | Soil microbial communities from Risofladan, Vaasa, Finland - OX-1 | ecosystem: Environmental > Terrestrial > Soil > Coastal area > Acid sulfate soil | place: Finland: Risofladan, Vaasa | collected...
AACGTGATTCGCTCGCGGCAGCAGACAGCAGGTAAAACTTCTGGCACGAGCAAGCAGAACACGGTTACCGTGAAGGCCAGCTCGGGCACTCAGCCGCAAGCCTCGCAGAGCTCACAGACGGCCAGCAACGGTCCCGGCGGTACGCCGGCCGAGGTTCAGGCCTCCTCCACTTCCCGCAAGACTCCGGCCCAGAGCGCGGCGGTCCAGGCCGCTTACCAGTCGCAAAACGCCCTGTTTCGTCCGGGGCTGACCTTCTACCCACAATTCCAGTATGCCTACACCAATTCGCAAAACCTGGTGCTCAACGGCTTTTTAGCTTTCAACGCCATCTTCCTCGGCAACATCAACGTCACCCGCGCCGAAACCGATGTTTTTGAGTGGAACCCGCAGGTGTTCTACGCGCTTAATCGCCACTTCGAACTGGACGTCAACGTGCCCTATATCTTCGAGCGCTCCACGTTCAAGTCCGTGGGCGCCAACAACTCCACCGCCTCGCAATCGCGAGCGACGGTCAGTAAATGGGGGTTGGGCGACGTCAGTGGCGGGTTCTACTGGCAGGTGATGGAGCAACACAAAAGTTGGCCCAGCGTGATCTGGAACACGCAGGTATCGGCACCCACCGGGGTAAGCCCGTTCGGCATCAAGCTGCTCACCGCGCCGGGCAACAGCAATTTGAAGTACCCCTCCAATCTGCCCACCGGCAAAGGGGTGTGGGGGGTGTCGTCCGGCTTTTCCATTATTCGCGAACTGGATCCAGTGGTGCTGTTCGGCAGCGGCAACTTCTATTATGAATTCACGCAGCACGCCAATGACGTCAGCACCGTTCCCAACCAGACGCTGCCGGGCGAGGTGGCTCCCGGAAACGCACTTAGCTACACGCTCGGTGCTACCACCGCGCTCAACGAACGGCTGAGTCTTCTGGTTGAGCTTCAGGACATCATTACAAACTCGACTGAGATTAAGCCCAAGGGTGGTAACTGGACGTCGATTCCCGACAGCAGCGGTAATGCGGCCCAGTTTATCTTCGGCGCCACTTACGCCGTCAACCGCAACTTGTTCCCCTTCGTGCAGGCCGGGATTGGCGCTACCCAGTACTCACCCAACTTTCAGATTAGCTTGTGGGTGCCATACTACTTTTCTTACTAGAAAGCCGCCCTCATCGAGCAGACATGGCGCCAATCATCAGCACCATCCCGCAAGGCCGCACCTGGGGGCGCGGCCTTGCGGGATGGACCACCGTGGCAATCCTGATCGCGCTCTCGATCGGGGTTTGTTCCTCGCGTCGACCGCGGTCGACCGGAGCCGCGGCGCGACTCAACACCGCGGCTTCGCTGGACAAGGCGTTTGCGGCCCTGCCGCTTAGCTTCGAACCAAACGTCGGCCAGTTTGCGAGCGGCGTCCGTTTCGCTGCCCACGGCGCCAGCTTCGCCCTGTTGTTGCGTAACAACGGTCTGGTAATTCAGACCGTACATGGTAGCCCATCAATTCCGGTCACTCCCGGCTTCCGGCTGCCGCCGCGGTCGGCCGCACCCGCAATCCATCGCCCGACGCTAAACCGGACGCTGATTAAGTTTGAGGGCGCCAATCCACAACCGCGCCTGGCCGGCGTTGACCGGCTGGCCGCCACCAGCAACTACTTCCTGGGCGAAGATCCCGCGCGCTGGCGCCGCGCGATTCCTAACTACGGGCGGGTCAGCTATCAGTCCATCTACCCGGGGATTGACGCCATCTTCTACGGTCGCAAGGGCCGACTCGAATACGACCTGACCGTTGCTCCAGGGGGGAATCCGGCAGTCATCCGGATGCGCATCGTCGGGGCTGGCCAGCTCGCGATCAACCAGACTGGCGATCTGGTGCTGCACAGCAGAAATAGCCAGATCACACTGGGTCGACCGATCGCCTATCAGCGCGCCGATCATCGGCGCATCCCGGTCAAGGCCGCCTACCGTCTGGCCGACGCCAGCACGGCGACGATTGCGGTGGGCGACTACGACCACAGTAGGCCTCTGGTGCTGGATCCGGCGATCATGTTCTCGACCTACCTCGGCGGCACCGCTGCGGCAGCCACTGCGGTGGCGGTGGATAGTAACAACGAAGCCTTTGTCACCGGCTGGACCTGCTGTGTCAGTGATTTTCCGACTACTGCTCCCTACCAATCAGCGCTCGCCGGTATCGACAACATCTTCGTGGCCAAGTTCAGTGCCGACGGTCAAAGTCTCATCTATTCCACTTATCTGGGTGGAAGCGGTTCGGACTTCGCCACCGGGATTGCACTTGATAGCGCCGGAGACGCCTACGTCGCCGGTTATACCAACTCGCCGGATTTCCCGGTTTCTCCCGTCAACGACTCGGAGCTGGCCGGAGGCGACGATGCCTTCGTTGCGGTGTTGAACCCGACCGGCAGCGGGTTGGTTTACTCCCGGTATCTCGGCGGGGGCGCGTACGACGCTGCCTCCAGCATCGCGGTCGACAGTGATGGGAGCGCCTACCTCGGCGGGCGCACTTTTTCCAGCGACTTTCCGACCACGCCCGGTGCCTTCCAATCCAGCAACCCATCAGCCGGTGTTGTCAGCGCCGGCTTTCTCACTCGAATCGACCCGCCAGTCAGCACCGGCGACGCTCCAACCATCGCCTATTCGACCTACTTTGGTGGTCCCGCGCCGGCCGGCGCCGTGATGTTTACCGGCGTCGCGCTCGGCGGTCCGACGGGCAACGTCTACGCGGTCGGCGGCGGTGATAGCGGCGCTCCGACCACCACCGGACGCGGATTTGGCGGCACCTTTGATGCCGTGGTAGCGAACTTCGATACCACCCAAAGCGCGGCCGCCTCGCTGCTATTCTCCGAGTTCATCGGTGGCAGCGGCTTTGACCTCGCCACCTCGGTGGCCACCCAAAGCGGATGCACGTCAAATTGTCCCGCCTTCATCGCCGGCTACACCTTCTCCGCCGACCTCGGCCAACTCGGTGCACATGCTCAACCTGGCGGCCTTGAAGATGGGTTTGTAACCGAGGTCGATTCGCACGGCGGTCTCAACTATCTGAACTATCTCGGCGGCAGTGGATTCGACGAGTTGCGAGCGGCGGCGGTCGATTCCAAGGGCAGTGAACTGGTGGCCGGACTCACTACTCATCCGGCGCAGGTTGTCGGACCGTTCTCCGAAGTGCTGCAGGGGCCGCCCAAGCCCGCCGGCATGCTGTTCGCCAGCGGCGACGGCGGCGCAAGCTTTGCCGCCACCAGTTGGCCGGGGGCGCTAGCCGGCTCGATTAGCCTAAATGGGCTTGTGATCGACAAATCGGTCTCGCCTGCCCTGGTTTATGCGGCGACTGATCAGGGCGTGCTGTGGCTTAGTACCGACGCCGGCACCAGCTTTCAGCCGTTGGCGATATCCACTGCTCAAATCTCAGCGATTGGTTTGCAGAACAGTTTCGGCGCCGGGCCGCGGGCAATCTTTGCTGCGGTGGGCAGTGGTATCTGGGTCAGTGGTGATGGAGGCGCAACCTTCGTCCAGCTTGGCACGATCCCGGTAGCCGGTCCGGTCAATGTCTACTTTATCGCCGCCGACAACACCGCGGCGCTTGAGGGTTCGACCACCAACTACTACGTCTGGCTCGGCACTGACCATGGATTTTTCACCAGCACCGACAATGGTTCCAGCTTCACTGCCGCAACTGGTCTCGCCTCAGGCAGCCAGGTGACCCAGGTGTTCAGTGGGGTACGCGATACGGCCGACAACCTGCTCTATGCCGGCACCGATAAAGGGGTGTTCGTGAGCAGCAATAATGGGGTGAGCTTCACCCCGACCAACCTTAACTACGATGCGGTCATATCGATGGCCATCGACCCCACCACCACGCCGCCCACGATCTACGCCGCCACTTTCGGCGATGGCGTGATAGCAAGTACGGATGGCTTTAAGCAGAACCTGACCGTTGCTCAGGGACTCCCGCCGGGCCGCATTAACTCAGTCGCAGTGGATGACCAGACCAAAGACCCGGCAACGGTCTATGTAGGTCAAGGATCCGATCGCGCCATCGGCAGCATTTGGGAGAGCACCGATGCCGGCCATAGCTACTCGCAACTTGATGCTAACAACTTCAATCCGCCGTGCTGTGTTTTCCCGATTGCCGTAAACGCCGGCACCATCTTTGCCGGAAACTATCTTGGCGACGACGGCGTTGTCGCTAAAATGAATACCACCGGACTATACGCGCTGGCCTGGAGCAATCTCGGCGGCGCCGGTCATGACCAGCTCAATGCGATAGCGGTTGATAGTGCTGACAACGCCTATGTGGCCGGTCTGACTTACTCGAAGGATTTCCCGACGCGGTCACCATTGCAGGCCACGCTCGGCGCCAGCACCGCCGGCGCAGTGAATGCGACGCTGGCCAAGATTGCATTCACCAGTAAAGCCATTATCAAGGAACGCCTTTTGCTCAACTTCGGAACGCACGTGCTGAGGGCCCCCGGGCGTCCAAAAACCGTGATTATCCACAACCGCAGTCGTAAGGGTACGCTGACCCTGGGCTACGTGCGGGTCTCCGGAAACGACGCCGGCGATTTCCAGATCGTCAGCGGCGCGAGCGCAGATGCGCGCCAATCCGCCAAGCACGGGATCCCGGCCTGCGGGATCACGCTGCCGCCAAACAGCAGATGCGCTGTGCGCATAGTATTCAAACCACTGGCGATAGGTACTAGAGCCGCTGCTCTGCTGGTGCCCAATGACGCGAGTAATGGCACGGTGGCCACCATTCTGATTGGCAAGGGTCGGCGTCTGCGCGGTCCACGCTGAACCCCGGCGGAAGGGGAGGTTCACCGATCTCTCCGGTCCCCTTCGTCAGCAAAGCTGGCCCGAAAAATTGTGTGACCTCGGACTCCATCATCAATCCGTCCGGGTTTAGGTTTTGGATAGGCACAGCGGTCGAAAAGCGGTCAGGGCCGGCTAGTTCCCGGTCTGCTGCAGAGCACGAGATCGGGATTCTAACGTAGGTGATATTTCTCGCTCAGGATCGGAGCGACGTGCGTCTGGAAATCGTTCAGGCCTTTGATGAAATCGGGAAAGCAGAACATCAAGCCCTCGAAACCGCCGTCGTGCGCCAGCGAGTTCACGACCGAAGCAACAGTCTCAGGCCCACCGACCAACGGTTGAGGGCCGAAAATGACGAATTTCTTCGCAATATCCTGGACCAGTTCCCCAGTCGCGCCATTTACCATGGCGATGATATTTCGCAGCGCTTCGGTGTCCGCACCAGATTGGTAATAGTCCAACAGCTCCCTGGCGTGCGCATCGCTCTGGCCCTGAATCAGTGTGACCACCGTATAGGTCTTGACGGTCCGTCCGGCGTCACGCGCTAGTTCCTTCATTCGATTGCTCAGCACGACCAGCTCAGCGGGGGTGCGGCCGCCGAGAAAAGCATGCGTACCATGACGCGCGGTAAAGCGTATGCCGGTCTCAGAAATGCCTGCACATACAATATCGGGGTGGGGTTTTCGCAAAGGCTTCGGATCAGACCTGCAATCCTCCAAATGAAAGTGCTTGCCCTTATGAGTGACGCTGTCCTCGGTCCACAGGCGCCTGACCAATTCCAGCCACTCGGCCGCGTACTCATAGCGATATGAATCGTAGTCGTTGGGCAGCAGGCCCATTTGTCCACTTTCATCGGGATTCGTGCCGGTCACGATATTTAGCCCGAAGCGGCCACCACTGATGTCGTCGATAGTCGCCCCAATCTTCGCGGCAACCGCGGGCGGAACCATCAAAGGTTGCACGGACGCATAGATTCGGACTTTTCGCGTGACAGCCGCCAGCGCCGCCATCAGGGTCAGGGATTCCAGCGAATAGTCCCAGAAGTGAGTGTCGCCGCCGAAGCCGCGCCATTTGGACATACTGAAAACAAAATCAAAGCCGATTTGTTCGCCGAGCTGGCAGATCCGGCGATTGAGATCGAAGGTCGGCATGTACTGGGGTGCGGTACGCGAAACCATCCAGCCGTTGTTCGCGATCGGTATGAAAATTCCTAGTTCGAGACGTTCGGTCATGTGCTGTGGCTTGCACCCCGTTTCTCGCCAATCATGAGTAGGTTCTATCGGTCATTTCGCCCACCTGTGGCGGAGTCGTTGAGTCTCGTTTAAGTGCCGCGAACTTGCTCGGTGTCAACGCGCCGAGCGAGTTCGCGGTCGCTGGTGGTGGTAGTCGTGGCGCCGCGCTTCGTCACACTTTTCGAAAATTTCGGAATTACTTCCTGGCCGAACAGCTTGGCGCCGCAGCGCTTTGCTAGCCTAACGTCTCGGCGAAGAGCCCCGTCAGCTTCCCGAAGGCCCGCTCGGCCGCAGGCGGGTTATAGACCGCGCTGTCCGGCACTGTCCATCCGTGGCGCGATCCGTCGTAGGTTTCGCTTGCGTACTTGCCGCCCCACGCCGCGAGCGCGCTTTCGAACTTCTTGATCGCCTCGGCCGGCATGCTCATGTCCTCGATCGCGTGGCCGAAGTAAAGCCGCGCCTTGATTCGCGACAAGGCATGATGGGGGCTTGCGGGCGCGTCGGTATAAAGACTGCCGCCGTGGAATGACGCCGCTGCCACGACCTTCTCCGGCCGCGCCATCGCCGTGCGCATCGCCATCTGTCCCGAGATGCAGTAGCCGACGACCCCCATCGCGCCGGGGCTGACTGAGGCCTGTGCGGCAAGGAAGTCAACGTACGCCGCGGCGTCGCGCTCCATCGCATCGGGAGTGAGCGGAGCCGCCAGCTCGCCGAGGCGCTTCATCGTCCGTGGCTCGCCGAGCACGAAATCGAAATCGAACACCGGCGAACGTGAAGTGCGATGAAATATGTTGGGCATCAGAACCGTGTAGCCCTGCTCGGCGAGGCGCTGCGCCATCTGACGATGTGCGGGCCGGACGCCGCGGATATCCGTCAGATGAATGACGCCGGGCGCGCGGCCGCTTTCAGGCCGATAAAGAAAGCCCTCTGAAACTCCGTCGCTGGTGCGAATTTCGACTGCCTGCTCGATCATGGCTGCCTCCGAGGGTTTAGCGCCCTACTGTTTCGTACATCAGACGACACTTCGGCTGCCAGTACAAGCCGAGGTTCCCCGGAACGTTGGATAGGTAGCGGCCGCTTCCGGCCGGCCCGAACCACTACCTGTCTGTCGCGGACGGGCGTGAGTGCTCGGATTGGCGTGGTGACGGAAACCTCCGGGACTCAAATGGAAGGAGTCAGCCGGGCTTTTCAGGCGCTAGTTTCGCTCACGAAGAACAACCTGCCATTGACGCCAGCGCAGCGCGGCTCTAATAGGGTCTTGGGGGAGCCGCCATGAAAAAGGCGCTGATGCGCCGCGAACCCGGGCTTAACGGTTTGCTCAGGGGTCACCTCTTAGCGGTGGAGGTGCTGCGTAACTTACCTGGGAATCAGCCTCAGCGGCGCCTCGCTAAACGTCGGAGAGCGTGAAATCGAGCCGTTCGCAGTTCCTCGAACTGATACCGCATTGGGTCGACAAATATGACGACTGTGGGATCTCCCCGCAGTTCCCTTGAGCGAAGTTGTGTGACAACTGTGTAATTCACTGTGCGGAGGATCGGAATGAAAGCCTCGTTATTTTGCACTACGCGCTATGAGGGCCCGGTGTTCAACACCCAGTGGCCGCAGCCGGGCGACGATTACAGCGCTGAATGGGCCGAGCGGTCGATGCGATCGACTCTCGAGCGCTTCCGGCTGGGTGACGAAATAGGCTTCGATTGGGTAACCGTCGCGGAGCACCACTTTGCGCCCTTTTCCATGACTCCAAATTCGTGCGTCATGGCGGCAGCGCTCACCAACGTTGTGAAGAGGGCCAAGGTCGCGATACTGGGACCTATTATTCCTATTCTGGATCCGGTCAGGGTAGCCGAAGAGATGGCGATGATTGATACGCTGACCAATGGGCGAGTGATCGCTGGTCTGATGCGTGGATCGCCAAACGAATACGTAACCTACAACACTAACGCATCCGAATCGCGCGAGCGCTTTGAAGAGGCGCTTCAGTTGATAAGGATGGCGTGGACCGAAACCCGGCCCTTCGGTTGGCAGGGACGCTACTACGAATATCGTGCCATCAGCATTTGGCCGCGACCGGTGCAGCATCCACATCCACCAATCTATATATCCGCCTCCAGCCCGGAATCGGGAGAGTTTGCTGCGCACCACCGACTTGGCGCCGCTTTCGCTTTCACCACTCTTCAGATTGCCGCCGATGCGGCGAGGTACTATCGCGCACAGTGCCAAAAGGATGGTTGGGAACCGAACCCCGACCATATGATTTACCGGCTGGCCATGCATGTCGCCGAGAGCGACGAACAGGCGATTGAGGATATCATCGGGCTCGGCCGTGAAGCGTCATCTTCGGGCGGAGGAGCGATCGGCGCAGTAAGTCGAAGCTCCCTTTCCAACCGGAATGTGGAAAATGCGGTGGCCACCAGTGGCTATTTCGGGCGAGATCCTGAGACTCAGCAGGCGCGGCTCCGCTCGCGCGGCGATCTGGACCGTATTCAGTCTCAGGACGAGCTCGCCGGCAGGGTCGACAAGGGGCAGCTCCTGGTTGGCAGTCCTCTTACAGTGCTCAAGCAGATCAAGCGAATCAGCGCGGAGATCGGTGCTGGAGTGCTCGATTTGGTTATCCCCTCGCAACTCGGCGATAAGGCTCTGCGGAGCATCGAATTGTTTGGAACCAAGGTGCTGCCGATCATACGAGAACTATAAGTGAGCGTTGAACGCGTAACCTTAGTGAATGGAGAGTTGATGCCGGCTCAACAAGACGACGAGTTGTCCAAACCTGCTGTGGTATTTTCGCAATCGATTATCGAAGCTGACGGATTTCAGATCCCTTACGGTGAGGCTGGTCAAGGTGACACGCTGGTGTGCCTTCAGGAGGGGGGGCTTCGGCTGTCGCGAGCGCACGAGTTAATGGCTCAGCGACGCCATCTTATTGCATTGGAGACTCCCGGCCTCGGGCGATCGTCGGCGCGCGCAACATCGTTGAAAGACCTGGCCCATACCATGCATACCGCCGTCTCGAGCATGGGGATCGATCGTTTCAGCATCATGGCCCACTCGTCTGGCGCCAGACTCGCCTTGTGGATGGCGATAGCGCAGCCGCAGCGGGTGCCTTCCGTGGTGCTAATCGCGCCGGCTGCGGCGTCGCTTCCCGCAGAGCTCGAGGTGAAGCCGGGAGCACCTGCGGCTCACGTAATCGAGCCGGATAGCGATGATGAATTTGAAGTGGGCCTGTCCAGCCTCGAAACCCCGGTGCTGGCGCTAATTGGCACCGATAACCCGATCGCTTCCTCGGCCACGGCACAGATGTATCGCGAAAAACTGCGCAACTTCCATCTGGTCATGGTTTACGACGCCGGAGCTGCGATGGATGCCGAGCGGCCGGAAGCGGTGGCCGCGGTCGTCGACGATTTTCTTACTCGGGGGGAAAGCTTTATCGTAAGGAATAAGAGCGGCATCATCTATCCTTAACGATCCCTGCCGTCCCGGACGACTTCAGCCACCCGCGCCTGGCAAATCTCTCAATCCTGGGTTCGGGCAGTTGGGGCCGGGGCGCACAACTGCGGCCTGCGACTCCTGCGCATCGAGAAACAACTGATGCGCCGGCATGCCTGATGCCTTAGGGGTTTGGCGGTTCGCCGCCGGTGTCGCCGTCGAGACAGCCGTCCTGACCTGCGCTATTGGGATAGCCGGTTCTCCCATCGTAAGCCTGGTTGGACCACTCACCCTGGATCTTCCACTGTGAGCCGTTGCTCAACGTCACGGATGGGACGTTGAACGTCCAGACACATTTGTCGCCGTTCTCGGCCCCGCCTGAGTCGTACCAGCCGGCGCCGGTCGGATCAGTGCGCGCTTCCGACAGTTCGTGCCCGCTCACGTTGGCCAGTGCCGCCAGTCCTTCGGATTCACCTGCAACGGTCGAATTGGGATCGCAACCCGCGTCGCCGTCGAGCTTCCAGAAGAACGCGAATTGCACTGGAACACCACCACAGCTACCCCAACTATGGTAGGCGCAATAACTTCCTTTGCGCGGCAGATCGACATAGACCGCGTAATATCCGTTGCCACTGGGGTCGGGAGAGCCGATGACCTTGCACACCTCGGCCAGGATACTGGAGGTGTTGTTTCCGCTCGCGGCCCGCGAGGTATCGACGATGTTCCCGTTGTACGTCGTATGAGGACCTACCGTTCCGTTCGACCCCGTGTACTCGTCCGAGGTCGCGGCGTAGTAGGAATTATCGAAGCCCGTGTACCAGCTGTCGAGGCCGGTGATCTTGTCGCCTGCGCTGGTGCGCCAACTGGCGCCCCAAAAGATGCTCTGGATTACCGGCGTCGTCAGGATCTTGCCGCCGTGGTATGTCATGTCGGGCGACGACGAACCACCCTTATGCGCGTGCTGCTGCAAATAACTGGGATTGAACCCCCGCGCCCAATGGATTCCCAACATCGGCGGCGCATTGCCCGCCGGCCGTGAGAGATCTTCGACACTGGAATGGCCCCCGCTGAACGCCCGCTGAGAAAATGTCAGCGCAATGGACAGTATCGCCAGAATCACAAGGGGTCTTTTCATAAAATTCAGCTGCTCCGTAAATTCCAATCAGTCGTCCGCGCGGCCGCTTGCATGCGCGTGAACCATAACATCTTGCTCGCCCGACAACTAGCCACCTTTTCAAGCGCAATTACCAAAATAAACACCGCCAGGGCTATAATGACCTTAACCTGCCACAGACGCTGGCGCTTGATGCATCACGTTCGCGTCGGTGGGATGCAGAAATCGCCCGGAAAACGCGGTGAAACGCTCAGGCCAGGTTCGGTCTCCATGCGAGCGGAGGCCATCGGCCTTCTTCTTTACAGCGTGGACGACACTCGAGCGATTCCTGCCTCACCGTGACCATGCCGCTTTGCCCGAGAGAGATCGCCGGGCAGCGCTGGATGGAGTGTCTGCCGCTCTGGCCATTTGTTGATATTTCGCGAAGGAAAGATGATACAGGTCTGGGAATCGCTGAATGCGGCGACGGTGTTTTTCGGCTCAAACTGGCCCCTCGCTGGCAGCCGCGCTGACGCCTCTGGTGGTCGGGGCTAATCGTCACGGAGCGGGGCAAGTAACGGAGTGAAACGAAATGAAGATAGATGCATACACCCATGTGCTGCCACGGCCATACCTGGACCGCATCGCAAAACTAACTTCCGCTTCATCAGGGGTGCAGTTCTGGGCGGTGCCGGAGCTCACCGACATGGAAGCCCGGCTGCGGGTGATGGATGAACTCGGAATCGACCAGCAGGTCATTACCCTCGCTTCGCCGCCGATCGAGGCGGTCGCGCGCGAGCCGAAACTCGCCGCTGAACTGGCCAGGGTGGCCAACGATGGGATTGCGGAAATCGCTGCGCAGCATCCGACGCGCTTCATCGCCATCGGCGCGGTCGCTCTCAACGGTGCCGAATCTGCACTCAAAGAGGCCGAGCGGTGTCTGAACGAGCTCGGTATGAAGGGCATTCTGGTCTATACCAACGTGCTCGGACGCGCCCTTGACGGCCCCGAGTACCGGCCGTTCTTCGCCATGATGGCTGCCAGGGGGCTGCCGATCTGGATCCATCCTGCGCGTGGCTCCGATCGCCCCGACTACACGGACGAGACCGAATCCAAACACGACATTGCGATGGTCTTCGGATGGTCGTATGAGACGACCATCGCGATGACACGGCTGGTCTTCGCCGGGATCCTCGACGAGTTCCCTGCGATCAAGATCGTGACGCATCACGCCGGTGCGATGGTGCCGCTGCTGGAGAAGCGAGTCGCCTCGATCTATTCAAGTAACCGCGAGAGGCCCTATACGTACCGAAACGGGAAGGGCGAGGCTGAACTCAAGCGCCAGCCGATCGACTACTTCCGCATGTTCCACGTCGACACCGTCGGTCACGGCTCCCTGTTGGCGGTGATGGGCGCCTATGCCTTTTATGGTGCGGACCACCTGCTCTTCGGTACCGACGCGCCTTTCGACTTTCAGGGCGGCAGAGAATTTACCCGCGCCCATCTTGAAGTCATGGAGCAAATCCTGATCCCGCCCAGCGAGAAGGAAATGATCTTTCACCGGAATTTGACGCGCCTGATAAGCTAAAGCCAACCCTTGCGACGAAACCAATACAGCATTCCCCCGGGTAGCCCGAACAGCAAGACGAGTTGCAGATAGAAAAGCAGCCGCGAAGCAAAAGGCATCGCGCTGAAATTTTCGCCGAAGAATCCGGTGAGGAAGGTGAGCGGCAGAAAGATCGAAGCAAAAATCGTCAGCTGCTTCATGATGTCGTTGGTCCGGTTGGCGAGGACCGAGTGATAAGCCTCCGTCGCGTTGCTCAATAAGTCGCGTTCAACTTCAAGTTGCTCGAAGGCGCGCACCAGGTGGTCATAGACATCGCGAAAATAGACCGAGGTCTGCTCATCGAATCGCGGGTCGCCGTGCCGCAGCAGAACGGCGAGCATGTCGCGCTCGGGCGCCAGAATGCGCCGCATCGAGGTCAGCTGCCGCCGCATGCGGAGCAGCAGCCGCAACTCGTTTCCCTTGAAATTCCGAATAATCTCGGCCTCAAGTGTCTCGATCTGATCCGATAGCTCGTCGATGATCGGAAACACATCGTCAACCAGTGCATCGATCAGAAGGTAGTACAGGAACGCGGCGCTGTGTTGGCCGGGAACCGCGCCAAGACTGAACCGCTTCCACACCGCGTCCAGCGCCGGCACCGGGCCGCGATGAAGCGTGATGAGACAGTCGCGCGTCAGAAACGCGTCGAGCGGCGTGAAATGCAACGGCCGATCGTGGCCATGCCGACGAGTAATTAGCTGTGCCACGATGAGCAGGTGATTGTCGTATTCGTCAACCTTGGCGCGCTGCGCCGGCTGCCGGCACTCCTCGACCGCGAGCGGATGCAAGCCAAAACGCTCCTGCAGCATCGCGATCTCATCGTCGGCGAAGTCCTCGAGATCGATCCAGCGCAACTCGCCGTCGCGCGGCGGAACTGCGGCCGCCGGCCCCTCGCGCAGCGCCGATGCGTCGCCGCTTATCGTAAGTGTGCGAAACATTCTAATGACCTCGCCTCTTTCGCAGGACTAGCAGGCTGCTCGTCCCGACGCGCATCTAAAACGCTTCCGCGTAACGCGCACAGAGGGCGGTTGGATCGAGCGCCTTGGTGTTCGCTGCCTCAGCCCGCTTGGCGCGAAGGTATGCCTCAAAATGGATCGGCCCGAACCAGTCGCAGGCCGCCTTGGTCCGTTTGAGCGCGTCCAACGCTTCATCGAGAGACGTCGGCAGCGGCGCGGGACTGCCAGCAGCCTCGCTAATCGACCTGGCGGTCGCCGTGGACGATTGGATACTCGGTTCGCTGCTCTGGTGTTCGGGTGGCAGTTCCAACTCGCGCGTCAGTCCGTCGATCCCCGCAAAGATGATCGCGCCCAGAGCCAGGTACGGACTGGCGGTGGCGTCGGCCGGGCGGAATTCGACGTTGTACTGGCGTGCGGTTTCGGCTGCATCGACCGCACCGAAGACCGGGCACACGCGCAGACTGGCGCTCCGCTCGCGCGTCGCGATATCGACTCGAGTCGGCGCCCATCGATTCGGCGTAAGGCGCAGGTATGACACCGGGCTGGGCGCCGTGATCGCGCAAATGGCGGGCAGGTTCGCCAGCACACCAGCGAAGAAGCGACGCGCAGGGGCGCCCAGGCCGTAAGGCTCAGCGACCGCGTAGGTGACCGGCTTGCCCGACGGGTCCCGCAGGCTCATATGGATATGCACGCCGTTGCCAGTGCCGGCGGGCTCGACCATCGGGGAGAACGTAACGCGATGTCCGAGCCGGAAGGCTGTTGCCCGCGCCATCTCGCGCGCGACGAGGGCCCATGGTCGGCCGCCTGCAACGGCGCGGTAGGGGCGACTGTCACCTCGAACTGGCGCGCGCCGTATTCTGGCAGGAAGCTATCAGGAGGAACCCCGGCCGCTCGCATCGCGGCCATCATAATCTCGGCGAACGTGCCTTGCCGTCGGAACGCGCCGAGGCTGTAGGGTGCCCCGGGTTGCTCTTCGATTCCGCTATAGACGAACTCCTGCTCGAAGGCGGCGACAAGGCTGTATCCCTGTGCGGCAAGGCCGGCGGTGGCGCGCCGCAGGAATTCGCGCGGGCAGCATTCCCATGGCGCGCCGTCAGTGGTGCGAAGGTCGCCGATAAAGAAGTGCTCGACAGCAGATCCATCGCCGAAGTCCACTCGGACCTCGGCCGAACGGTCAGGTACCAGCATCAGGTCGCCCGCGGTGCCAAAGGGCGTATCCCAGATCGGCCCGAGCGACGAAATCATCAAATTGGTCGGCGTCCAGCCCACGCCTCGGCCGAGACGTGACTCAAGTTCGGACGCCGGAAAAGCCTTGCCCCGAACCTGGTCCGAGATATCGCAGGTCGCAACGAAAATCAGTTCCTCGCGCAACATGAGACGTGTGTGCCGGCTTCTTGAACCGTGAGGCTTAGCGCTTTGCCGCGGCTATCGCCGTGACCGCTGCTGCCGTTATCGCGTGTCCGCCAATCCCCCAGCCTCCACTCCTGGCTGCTTCGATCATGACGAACCTGACTTTAATCAACTCGACCTGAACCGAAGGTATAGTTGTCTCTCCGTGGTGTCAAAAATCGGCGCCGCCCGTCATCGAGTGTTATCCACGACATTCTTGAAGCTGCTCGAATCGCAACGATCGTTAAATCGCGCTGCCCGAGTGAGCGTAGACCTCGACTCTGGATGACGCAGTCTGATGACGCGCTCTCCGACTAAAGCGAACTGCGAGGAGCCTCGACGATTGACGGAGTAAAAGCTGCTCACTATTGAATCTGGTCGACGATTGAGCTCACAGGGAAAATATCGAGGGTGTGGGAGCCGAATTCCGTGAGATAAAGGAATTTGCCGTTAGGTGACAGGATCCATTGCCGCGGGAACACACCGACATCGAAAGTGCCCACCGTTGCTGCGCCGCCGCCGGTTTTCAGCGGGGCAAGATTAAGAATGTTGACGGTGCCGTGTGCGCCGGGACAGTTATCGTTTCGATTCGTGTTCGCTACCGCCATCAATTGCCTGTGAAAAAATGGCTGCGCGCCATCGGGTTTAATTCCTACCGGCACGATCGACATCAGCGCGTCGGAGGGGTTGGTGGAGTTGGTGAGAATATCGCGCGTGTCGAAAGCGCGCAGATCGTTTTCTTCGCGGGCTGAAACCCACGCGACTTTATCGTGGTTTGTTAGTATTACTCGCGTCGGAGAGCATCCGGCTGGAATATCCGCCACCACCGGGAAAGCGGAATTCTTTCCGGCCTCGTGGATATGAACCACGGTCAATGTTCCGCCGGGGCCTTTGCTGGTTGTAACCGGGCACCCCATTGATTGGTCCGGTAGATCGCAAGCGTTCTCATCGTAAAAGGGCCGAGTCGGCAACGCTGTCTCATTGGTGATGTAGAGGAAGCGGCTGTCGGCGGAGACGGCCAGCCCCACCGGCGCGCAGTCAACCGGAATCGTGGCGATGACTGAGCTGGCGTCCTGGCCGGTAGAGAGCGCCTGCTTAAAATTGATCACACTGACGGTATCGGGCGTCGCGCATGTTTGCCCGCCGGAAAACTCATTGGCTACGAAGACCAGCTTATTGTCGGGCGAAATTGCCACCTCGATCGCACTGTTATCGGTCGGAACCGTTCCCATCGCGGCGCCGGGGTCGCCGGCAATCGCCTTTTGCACATCGATAAACTGCACTCCGCCGTATGGGCACGATTTACTGTTCTGGACCGTGACCAGCAGATAACGCCCGCCTTTGCTCATCGCCATGCCGAAGGCCGGGCCGCAAGTCGCGATCATCTGCACGGGGAAAGCGAAAATCTTCTTCTGCCGAATTACCGCGACGCCGTCGTATGCCATACCCATCGAGACAAAAACGTACCGCCCATCCAAGCTCGTGATCGCCGCAAACGGCGAACCCGGCAGGGCAATTTGCTGCTCTACAGGATTGATGGCTTGAGCTGAGGAGAGAGCCGAAATGCCCAGAATCGCCGCGCACAAGATGGTGACGCTGAATACCGTGCGGGACCAATTGAATTTAATCATAATCTGTATTTTGAAACCGCTGGACTGTAGCTGGACACGGACGCTTGGTCAAGGCGCGGGTTGTATTGTGTTGAGGGGCCCGAACTAGTGCTCCATGACGCCGTCCATGCGATCCGACGCGGGCTTGGCCCTGCTCGACTCGTAGTGGTATTGGGATAGCCAACCGGATTGCTCAGGAGGCTGACCATGGCGACGCACAAGATGCAATGGCAAGTCGGCGAGGTGAAGATCACTCGCATCATCGAGATGGAACAGCAGGCCATCCCGGCCACGTTTCTCTACTCCGAGGTCTCGCCGGACGCGATCAAGCGCGAAGCCGACTGGCTGTGTCCTTATTTTTCAACCACGGACGGCGATCTCAAGCTGAGCATCCATTCGCTGGTCGTTGAATCCAAAGGCAAGCGGATTCTGGTCGATACCTGCATAGGCAACGACAAGAACCGGTCCAAATCATTTCCGGAATGGAGCAATCTCCAGCTTCCGTATCTTGCCGATCTCAAGGGTGCCGGCTACGAACCGGAATCAATCGACTACGTGCTCCAGACCCATCTTCACGTCGATCACGTCGGGTGGAACATGATGCTGAAAGACGGCAAGTGGGTGCCGACCTTCGATAACGCGCGTTACCTGATTGGCGGCACCGAATGGGATTTTTTCTCAACCTTCGAGGATGAAGGAGCGCGTCAGCCGATCGAGGATTCGGTGCGGCCGATTATCGAGCGGGGCTGCGCGCAGCTTATCGAATCCACCCATCGAATCACCGATGAAGTGTGGCTCGAGCCGAGCCCGGGCCACACCCCTGGGCATCATCATGTGCGGATATCGTCGGGCGGAAATCAGGCGATCATCACCGGTGACCTGATGCATCATCCGGTGCAGTGCGCCTACCCCGAGTGGAACGTCAACTTCGACGCGGACACGCCGAAGGCCAAGGTTACCCGCCGTAGTTTTCTGGAGAGTTACGCGGACCAGAACATTCTGATATTCGGGACGCACTTTGCGTCACCGTCATGCGGAAAGATCGTACGCAAAGGCAGCGCCTTCCGGTTCCTCGCGTAAGTCTAGCGCCAGGGCCGTTGGCTGGCCGCGCCGGATGTCGGCAAGCGAATCGTATTCAATTGTGCTTGCCGCCGCTGCGGGTCATGTCGTAGAAAACGCCTCCGGAGAGCGCCAGGGCGCCGTGTGGATGGTCGCCGCTCTTCGCTTTGAAACTGTAATTGTGATGGTACCCGGTGCCGTCGGGCGCAATCTGGAGAACTGTGGTTGAACAGTTTCATCCGGCGGCTGCGCCCGAACGCAAAGTAGCGCCGACCGTATAGGCCAGAACCGTAACCAGTTGGGTGCCGAGGTCATAAACGCCTCCCGCGACCATGAGTGTGCCCGCGTCGACTTGACCTTTGAAATGCCTTCGAAGCCGGTCGACGGTGATGAGCACATTCTGATTGGTAGCGATCGGAATCACCAGCTCTGCATCGTTCGGGTCGTCGCCATTGTTTCTGACCACAGCCCTGGCCCGTCTGACCGCTGGAAAGATCAGATTCACGAATTGCAGGTGATGACTCCTCGGATAGCTGTTGACCGCGGTTGTCACCGCACCACACAGAGAGTGACCAAGCACGAACAAAATCGGGGTCCCCAAATTGTTCGTGCCGTAAAGCAGGCTGTCGATTAATCTGCCGCTCGCCGTATTTCCCGCCACACGCGCCACAAACAAATCGCCGAGACCCTGATCAAAGATTAACTCAGGCGGAACTCGCGAGTCCGAGCAGGAAAGGATCGATGCGAACGGCGTCTGGCTGTTGTCCGGGTTCGCCAGGCACACGCGGCGCCCGGTATCCTCGCCGGGGTGCTCTTGCACTTCCGCCGCCCAGCGGGTGTTGCCATCTATCAGAGCCGTCAGCGCTGTGGACGGAGTCCTGGGAGCCTCCGGGTTGCAGACTTCCGCTAACGCCTTGTTGCTTCCGATCATTGGCGCGACTCCACCAGCCAGAACGGTCAGCGCGCCGAGTCGCAATAATCCCCGTCTGCTAATCGAATATGGACGCATAGTTGTCATCAGTCATCCTTTGGCCGAAATTTCCCAGCCGATTCTCCGATGCTCACTCTGGTATATGCTGGATGACATTTTGCCACAAGGTTTTAATCCAAAGTGCTTCTAGCTATGCAGGGGGCGTCGTTTTCTCATCTGATGGCAAGCAACGCCCGGAGATGTCCGTTTTCCGAACGATCCGAAACTGGGCAAGGCCTGAGTTCCAAGCCCTGAGGTCTGAGTCGATGGGCCGCAAATTCAACGCGCGCGCTCGGCATCCTTCATGAAGTCATTGAGCAGGTCGTTGAATTGGTCGTTCACGAGATGCGGAAAGTGATGGGGTGACGCGATCACCTGATGGCGTCCATTCATCAACGCTGCCGCGGTGGCAGCGGTCGCTTCGAAGGCAGGATTCCAGCCACCGGTCACGATGAGAACGGGAATTCCTGCGCGTACGACGGTTGCCGCGCATTCCCTCAACGTTTCGTCGGGTGGAATTCGGATTTGCATAAGTGCCTGGCCAACGCGCGCCATTTCATCGGCGTCGCCCGGCTCGCCGCGGAAACGTTCAGGCACACCGACCATCCTGCAAAATTCAGCCATCAGTTCGTGCGGCGGCCGGCCCGACGTGAATAGTTCGATCTGCTTCACGATAAAGGCCTGAACCTGCGAATCGGCGATCGCGAGGGACATGATTGCCGGCTCGATCATGGTCAGCGATCGCACGACTCCGGGACGTTGTCCTGCCGCGCACAGGGCCACCGCGCCGCCGAAGGAATGCCCCACAAGATGTGCGCCTTCTGCCAGGAGTCCGGCTGCCCATCGGCCGTCAAGGACCGCATCGTCAGGGCGACCCGGCGCCGGGCTTTGTCCGTGGCCCGGTCGGTCAGGAACAACAAGTTGCCAGCCCCGGGACGCCAGCTTCTGTTGTGCCGCGAAATGTTGATCGCCCCCGATGTGACTTCCCTGCGCGCTTCCATGAATCATCACGACAACGGGACCTTCGCTTCCCCATCGGGTGATATGAATCGGCGGGTTGTCGTTCATTCCTCAACCTCCGGCCAATTATACGGTTGGCAGGCCGCGGAAATGCGGCGCAGAAAACTAATCGCCGGATACTTCGACGAACGCGTCGTAGCGCGCGGCACCGCTCTGCGGGAACGCCGCCACGGCTGCGTCGGGTACTGTACGCGCCGAGCTGGTTAGAGCGTTGATACCCAACCATCCGTCGCGCATCCAGACCGTGCCAGCGGGCATGCGCTCGGTCACCCGCGCCCGCGCCCGCATCTCACCGCCTGCGTTGTAGAGCCGCACCATCGCGCCGTCATCGATGCTGCGAGTCGAGGCATCGGCGGGGCTCATCCATAAGAGCGGTTCAGAATCGGCCTTGGCCAGTGAGGCCAGCGCGCGACCGTGATCGTAGAAGGCGTGGAAATGGGTGAGTGTGCGTCCGTGGGCGAAAGCGAGCGGATAGACAGAGCCGTGAACGGATTGCTCATGGACCGGCAGCGGTGGCAGCCCCATCGCCTGCGCCTGCTCCGAGAAAAACTCGACCTTGCCCGACGGAGTCGGAAACTGGAGCGCCGCATAGGCATAGCTCGGAACGTCCAGGCGCAGGCTCGGACTCGAGGCTCTTAGTTCTGCCACCTTGGCGTGGCCAGTCTGGTCCTTGTCGAGCGTCGCGTCGAGCAGCTCGTCGGTCGAGCCCCAGGGAAAGTACCCCTCGAGATTGAGACGCTCCGCAAGCTCCGCAAAGATCCGCCAGATCGGACGGGCCTCGCCGCGTGGCTCGAGCACGCGGTCCATCAGGTGAACATGGCTAGGTCCCAATTTTAACCCGCTCTCCTCCAACCATGCGGTGCCGGGCAGGACAAGGTCGGCGACGGTCCGCGTCGTGTCGCTCGCGAATAGATCGATGCAGACCACGAGCCTGACACGGGCGAGGGCCCGCTCCAGTCGCGCCGTATCAGCGTATGACGAGAGCATGTTGGTGCCGGGCAGGATGAGCACCTCGATCTCCCCAGACTCGATGGACTTCAGGATGGTGTCCATCTCGCCCAGGACGGCCGTTTCGGGCGCCTTGTGGTCGGGCGGAACGATGCCGCCGAAGGCGGTGTACCAGACATCGACGTTGGCGCCGTGGCGAGGTCCCATTCCCGCACCGGGGCGGCCGAGATTGCCGGTCAGCGCCGGCAAACACGAGATTGCCCGTGCCGCATGCCAGCGATTGGCGGTCTTGTTCATCGAGCTCCCGCCGAGCAGGATGGTGGCGCGCCGGGAGGCAGCATATTCGCGGGCCAGCGCGCGTATATCCTCGGTGGGCACGCCAGTCTCGGCGGCGGCCCACTCGGGCGTGTAGCCGGCGAGGTGCACCGTCAGCGCCTCGAAGCCCACCGTGTGACGATCGATGAACTCGCGATCGTGGAGCCCCTCATCGACGATCACTCGCATCATGGCCAGCGCCAACGCCGCATCGGTGCCCGGCCGCACCAGCAGATACTGGTCGGCGTGGTCGCAAGCCTCGCTGCGACGCACATCGATCGCGATCACCCGCGCACCGCGCCGTCTGGCGGCGGTGATGCGCGGCGCCGTGGTGGGTTGGCTGGCGAGGTTGGCGCCCCATAACAGCACCAGCTCCGCGTTTTCAGCGAGATCGTCGGCCGAGCTCACGTTGGGCAAGCCGGTCAGCCAGACTCCGAAACCGCCGAGACCCCAGCAGACAATCGACCCGTCCCACGACTGCGCGCCGAGCATGTTGGCGAACCGTAATGACATCATGAGGCTGATGGTATTGACGAGCGTGCCGTGGCCGCACCAGACGGCGGTTCGATGCGCGCCGGCATCGCGGATCGCCCCGGCGAGGTTGTCGAGCGCCTGGTCCCAGGTCGTATCACGCCAAGTGTCCGAACCTCTGCGATCGCGAATGCGGGGCCGCAGGATGCGGCTCGGGCTGTCGATAATCTCGCCCGCAGCGCGCCCGCGAATACAGAGGAAGCCCTGGCTTTCAGGGTTGGCGGGGTCGCCGTGGACGCCGACAACCTTGCGGTCGGCGACTTCGACCTGCATGCCGCAGACCGTCGGCAGGCAATTCATCGGGCACATGGTGCGGTAAGTCTTGGCCATCACGATGCTCCGCCGAAATCCGGGAAAATGACGTTGGAGGATTTACCTCTTCGGCGTTCAAGGGATATCATCCTCGCCGGCAAAAATTAACTGTGCTCACGCCAGGCGCCAGCGCTGCTATACTTCCGTAACCGGAGCGTTGTTAGTTCAGGCAGATGGGAGTGCGGACCTGCGGGGTAGGAACAGATCGGGCCAACCTGGCGCAGTGGTTGCACGTACGATACTTCGCGGGGCGAGGCTGGCCGGGCGGTGTACTCTGCCGCGATCAGGCCGGCCGCGGCGGAATCATCTCGATCCACCAGAGCGGGTCAGCGGAGATGATAGGAGGCCTTGGTAATTGCGCCAACGATGAAAGCTGAAGACGAATTGTCCGAAGGGGGAGGCGCTTTCTCGCGCGCTCTCGCGGTGGGGGCAGCGACGCTCGGCGCGACCGCGCTCCGGCTCTATCTTCTTGGCAAGCGAAGCCTGTGGCTCGATGAGGGGTCGAGCGTCGCAATCGCCCGCTCGGACTGGCCCAAGTTAGCGAAGCTGGTTTGGCTCGGCGAAGCCAACATGGCGCTCTACTATGTCCTGCTACATATGTGGCTCCGTGTGGGTAGCAGCGAATTTGTGCTGAGAAGCCTCTCGGTGGTGTTCGCGGTCGCAACCATCCCGGCGATCTACTTGCTCGGGAAGGAGCTGTTTGGCCCCAGGGTCGGGCTGGTCGCCGCGTTCCTGCTCGCGGTCAATGCGGGCCATATCGAGTATTCGCAGGATGCGCGGGCTTATGCCCTGGTGGTGTTCCTGGTCGTGCTGTCGATGCTTTGCCTGATGAGGAGCTTGCGCAACCCAACCCTCGGAAACTGGGCCAGCTATGCGGTAATCACCGCGCTTTCGGGCTATGCCCATTTGTTCGCGATATTGACCGTGCCGGCTTACGCGGTCGGCCTAGTTTTTTTCCGGCCCAATCGGCGCATCTGGAAAAAGTTCGCGTACGCGACCGGGGCGGTCATGGCTCTATGGTTGCCGTTGGGTATGTTCGTCATGACTCGGGATATCGGGCAGTTGGCGTGGGTTCCGCCAACCTCGTTCCGGAGCGTCAGATCGGTCTTCTATCTGCTCACCGGTGACCTTTACTGGCACTCACCGCTGGCTGTGCTGAATGCGGCAGCGCTGCTGCTGGCGCTCGCCGGGTTGGCGATCGCACTGCGCTCGCGAAGCCGCAAAGCGGGTCCCTACGGTCTCGTATGGGCGGCATTGCTCGTGCCGTTTATGGCGACCCTGGCGATTTCGCATTTCAGACCCGCCCTGGTCGACCGTTATCTGTTGATCTGCATGCCGCCGTTTGTGTTGCTCATCGCGAGCGGAATATCCGAAATACCGATGAGGTGGGCAGCTCGCGTCGCCGTGATTGGCCTGGCGATCCTAGCGCTCAGATCGGATTACGACTACTACCGTTACTTCCATCTTGAGGACTGGCGCGGTGCGACTAACTACGTGGTGTCGCACGCCGAGTGGGGAGACGCGGTGGTAATTTACGCGGACGAGGCGCGCTGGCCTTTCGATTACTATTTTCAGCGCATGTCCCATGGCCACCAGCGGGTGCCGGTGGTCTTCCCTGACTGGAATTCTTACTTTTGCCTTGGCAAAGTATACGCTGGCGGATGTGATTCTATCGGTCCCAGCCGCTCCTCGCTTGCGGAAATCCGGGCACACTACCGGCGGGTATGGGTGATCCTGAGCCACGACCAGGTTTGGACACTCCACCGACAGTCAGAAAGTCGCCTTATCCGGACCTCTCTTGGCCGCGAGTACCTGGGGCTAAGCGAGCACGACTTCAGCGGGGTGCGCGTGCTGCTTTACAGCGGCGCCCAGTTGGTCGCTCACGCTACGGTTCGGCATCTCCCGCGGGTGAGCGTCGAGAAGCCGGCGCGCCTGCGTCTTCCGCGCCATGCCTGATCCGTCGGCCCGCGGGCAGCTCGACGGCAGGAGGATGAGAAGCATGGCCACTATTGAATCAGGCGGTGTGAACCCGATCCTCGCGAGCCCGAACCGGCTCAAGCTTGGAATTTTCGGAATCAATATCAGCAGCGGACTTGCGCTGACGCTGGCTGAGGATCGACATCGGGTGACGTGGCCGAAGATGATCGAGATTTCGCAATTGTGCGATGAGTGCGGCTTTGAGGCCAATGTGCCGGTCGCGCGCTGGCGCGGTTATGGCGGATTGAGCGACCCGCAAGCTACCAATTTCGAGACCTATACCTGGGCCGCCGGCGTCGCCCAGGCAACGCGGCAATGCGCGGTGGTGACCACCTCGCATGTGCCGGTGGTCCATCCGATTGTCGCTGCCAAACAGGCTGCGACCGTCGATCACATCAGCAACGGGCGCTTTGCTCTCAATATCGTTTGCGGCTGGTACCAGCCTGAACTGGAGATGTTCGGCGTGCCGATGCGGGAGCATGACATCCGCTATGAGTATGCGGACGAATGGATCGAGATCGTCAAGCGGTTGTGGTCAGCGGAGGAAGAATTCGACTATGAAGGCCGCTTCTTTCGCATCTCAAAAGGCTTCTCGATGCCGAAGCCCGTTCAGCGCCCCTTTCCGCCATTGATGAATGCGGGCGGTTCGGGACGCGGCCGCCATTTTGCCGCCAAACATGCGGACATGGCGTTCATTCTGCCAACCTCATTGGAGCCGGATGAGCTGACTGCGCAACTCGAATCCTACCGGCGGCTCGCGCGCGAAGAGTACCACCGCGAACTGCAAATCTGGACTTACGCCTACGTGGTGCACGGCGATACGCAACAGGAAGCCGAGGATTTCCGCCGCTACTATGCAGTTGAAAGAGGCGACGATGCTTGCGTCGAGAACATCATACGCGTGATGGGAATTCAGGCGCAGACCCTGCCCCCGGCCGTGACCGACGAGCTTAAACTTCACTTCAAAGCCGGTTTCGCCGGCATCCCGTTGGTCGGAACCGCCGATCATATCGTCGACCGGCTGCGGCAGATTGTCCGAATCGGGTTCGACGGGGTGCTTCTCGGCTGGCTCGATTATGCCGAGGGCTTGCGGCGCTGGAACAGGGAGATCGCGCCGCGCCTGGTGCAGACAGGATTGCGCCTTCCCGTCAGCGCGCACGGATAAAAGCGGCTTAGCGCGCTGCCGCGTCATCACTGGCCCATGCGCGAGTGCTCCTCGATCGCGTGCTGGACCTGTCTCTTGACCGCTTCCATGTTGAAGCTGGCTCCGCGCTGCATCGGCGGATATGCGGCGTTTTGCCCGCCATCATCCCGCGCTTGCAGGCGCCGATGTTGAACCAGCCGACATCGTCCCAAACCACCCAACCACTGGCTATGGCTGCGCGTGGTGTTCTCCTACTTGCGGGAGGGTAGATTCAGAACCGCTTACATTGTTCGCTCCAGGATTCAATTCTGCGCGGGAGTCTTGCCCTGGAGTTGCAACAGGCGGCTCGAGATCTTTTGCGCCCAGTAGTCCATCGCGTTTTCAGCGTCGCCCCATTGAAACGATGCTGCCCCCTTCATCCCCATGCCGCCCGCGCGCTGGTCAACTGCTGCCGCCAGAAGCTCGCCGCTAACCGAGTCGGTCGCCTTCATCTCAGCCTCGGCTGAGCCGACGAACGCGTAGCTTCCGGTCGCCATCGATTGCGCGCCGTTCAGGATGCGCGCCTGCGGCACGAGTACCGAGATGCTGCGCAAGCCCGGGGTCGCCGTAGTCGCATCCATCAGCGCCACGCGCAGGGTCATGACGTCGGACCCGGGTTGGTTGACGAGCGTGAAGTTCTTCGCCAGGTCGGTCGTGAGAACGTTGTAAAAATATGTGGTCAGCGTCTGCTGGTCGGAGGCCGACACCTTGGAATCTTCGGCGGCCCAGAACTCGACCGGCTGAAGTTGGATCTTGGTGTACTTGCTCCATTGCGCGTTGGAATTTACGTAGGCCAACGCCGCGCCACCCTCAGGGCCGGGCGCCAGCTTGGAGGCGTCGGCGCCGAAAAATCCCGTGACCGCCGGAGGCAGCGGCCCACCGGACTCCACCGCTTTCGCAGCTTCGGGAGTGCTCTGGACCGTCGTCGCACATCCTGAAACAAAACCCAGGAGCGCTGCGCATAGAATCAGCGTTGCATACCCCGCAGTCCTTCTTCGATTGATCTTCATCATCTTCATCTCCTTCATCTTCCGGCGGTCATCGTTTGAATCGCCCGGCTCCATCGCGATGCGCTCGCGCTGGCCACGCCGGCAACTCTCGGGTCCGTGGTCGTTATCAACCAGAGTCGCCGGGCTGGCCGAGAATATCTATTGTCCCTTCGTACAATAGCCCGGCGCCTTCAGTGCGCGATATATGGTCAGAAGATGATCGAGCGGCTTCGCGGGCCCTCCGTCGCGCAGCAGGTATTCGTACTTGTCAAAAGAGTGGACTTGCCACCGTGATTGTGGTGGATGACGACGCTTCCATCTGTCGTGCTCTCCAGGTTCAGTTACAGGAGAAGATTACGAATACGGCTCTTTCATCCAGAGCAGGATGTTCCAGGCCGGCGTAACCTGCAGTGACTGCCACGATGGCGATGCTCGCCGCGCATCCGGATCTCCATACCGACGCGGCCGCCAGCACCGGCGTCGCCGACAGTTCGCCGCTGGTCAGACGTGCAGCCGCACGGGGGCTCTCGAACTCGGATCTGATTGTGAGCGCCACGATACTGGCGCCCAACCTCACCGATGCGGTCCGCGACGTACGTATCGAAACCGCGGAGGTGCTCGCTTCCGGGCGGTCCGCGTTCAACCGCTGCGCGGCGATGTACTCTCCGGTGAGGCGACCTAGCGCCGCAGCGAGCTTGGGCGCCAGCGCTTGCGACGGCACGCGCAGCTCAATCCCGGCCTGCTATTTGCTAAAGAACACAATGTCGGCGGCGCCGAAACCGACCTTAAGGCCGCACTTTCGCTCGACCCGTCGTTCACACCCGCGACGGTCAACCTTGCCGACCGCTATCGCCAAACGGGACGCGAGCAGGACGGCGAAGCCGTTCTGCGCCACGGCCTGCAGCGTTCGCCGCACAACGCATCGCTGCTGCACGCCTTGGGCCTGCTGATGGTGCGGCAGAAGCATCGGGCGCGCGCCCTCAAGCGGCTGGCCGAGGTCGCTCATATCGATCCGGCAAATGCCCGCTATTCTTATGTTTACGCCGTCGCCTTGAACGACGCCGGACAGACCAGGGCCGCCATCGCGATGCCGCAGCATTCGGTCAAGCTGCACCCTTACGACCCTGATACGCTGGGGGCGCTTGCGACCTTCCTCGAACAGGCCGGCGAGCGGGCCGCAGCGCAGACTTATCGGCAACGACTCGATCAACTGGCGCCGAAGAATCCATAAAATGGGTCTTTCAAACGGCCTGCCAACCAGCCACCATCATCTCCACCATGGTCGTTGAGAATTATCTGCGACATGGGGAATGCTTTTGATCGGAAGCAGTGGTTTCAACGTGAAAGCTCGAACCGCCGCAGAGCACAAGCATGAGGCCGGGCACGTATAATCAGCCGGTCGCCGACCTTTCGCTCATCGCCTGTCAGCACTGCGATTTGTTGCAGCGTCTTCCGGAGCTTGCGCCGGGCGTCTCAGCGCGCTGCGCGCGTTGCAACGCCGAGTTGTGGTGCCATCGCGAGGACTCGCTCAACCGGACGCTGGCGCTGTCGATTGCGGCCGCCGTGCTCTACATAGTTGCGAACTCGGTGCCGATGCTCGGGCTTACGGTCGTCGGGCGCGCGGCTTCCATTACGGTTATCGGCGGCGCCGCGCATCTGTGGGCCGACGGGCGAGAGATCGTTGCGGGGCTGGTGCTGTTAACCGCAGTTGTCGCGCCGGCGCTGCAGATCGGTTTCATGCTCGCGATCACGCTGGCCGCGCACCGCGCCTCGGTGCCGCGATGGGTGGGAACGCTGCTGCGCCATCACCGGATCACTCAGACCTGGAGCATGATCGAGGTCATGATGTTGGGCGTGCTGGTGGCGCTTATCAAGATCGCCGACTACGCCACGGTAATCCCGGGCACTGCGCTGTTCATGCTGGGGGCGCTGGTATTCCTGCTGGCGGCGATGCAGGTGAGCTTCGATCCGCGCGAGGTCTGGGAGCGGATCGAGTGGGCGGAGACCGGCGCGCGGCGCTATGCCGCCAGGGACGCGACGGCCGAGGCGGGAAGATGAGTCTGGCCGCGTCGAGCGCGATGCAGGTGGGACTGCAGAGCTGCGGCGGCTGCGGCCTGGTCTCGCGTCCGGCGCCAAACGAGGAGGTGGGACGCTGCCCGCGCTGCGATGAAGCGCTGGCCTTCCGCAAGCCCGCCAGCCTGCAGCGCACCTGGGCCTACGTGATCGCGGCGGCGGTCTGTTATATCCCGGCTAACGTGCTGCCGGTGCTGAACACCACCACCGCCACCGGCACTTCATCCGACACCATTCTGCAGGGCGTCGTGCTGCTATGGTCGCCGACCGGGTGGCCGCTGTCCCTGATCGTACTGATCGCGAGCATCATGATTCCGAGCGCGAAGATCATCGCACTCGGGTACCTGCTGATTACGGTGCAGCGCGGTTCGGCCAAAAACAACGAACAGCGCGTGCGGGTCTACCGGACCGTCGAGTTCATCGGCCGCTGGTCGATGGTTGACGTGTTCGTCGACACCTTCACCGCCGCCCTGATCCAGCTCCAGCCGCTGATGTCAGTGGAGCCGGGGCCCGGCCTGGTTTTCTTCGCGGCGGTGGTGGTGCTGACGATGCTGGCGGCCGAATCCTTCGATCCGCGGCTGATCTGGGACGCCGCAAACTCGAGCGAGGTAGGAAATGGCTGACGAACAGACGCCGCTCCCTCCGGTTCCGGAGTCGCGGGCAGTTGCCAAGCGGCGGCGGGGAATCTCACTGGTCTGGATCATTCCGATCGTGGCGGCGCTGGTTGGCGTGTGGGTCGCGGTTACCAGGATCCTGAGCGAGGGCCCGAAGATCACCATCACCTTTGCTTCGGCCGACGGGCTCGAGGCGGGCAAGACCAAGATCGAATACAAGGGGGTCGACGTCGGCACGCTCACCACCATTCGGCTCTCGAGCGATCATCAGCGGGTGATAGCCGAAGTGCAGATGGCGCCCAAGACCGACGACTTTCTGGTCGAGGACACGAAGTTCTGGGTGGTGCGGCCGAGAATTTCTGGCGCCAATGTGACCGGGTTGGGCACGCTTATCTCCGGTGCCTTCATCGGCATGGAGATCGGCAATTCGAATCAGGAGAAGAGCGATTTCGTGGCGCTCGAAACTCCGCCAGTGATAACCGGCGGCGCGCCGGGCCGTTTCTTCGTGCTGAAGAGCTCCGACCTTGGCTCGCTGGACACGGGTACCCCGATCTTCTTCCGGCGGCTGCAGGTCGGCCAGGTATCGGCGTATCGGCTCGACAAGGACGGTCGGCTTTTCACCGTCGACGTTTTCGTCAAAGCGCCGTACGATCGGTACGTTACGCCCAACACGCGCTTCTGGCAGGCCAGCGGGATCGACGTGTCGCTTTCCGCTACCGGCCTGAGCGTGCAGACCCAGTCGCTGCTGTCCATCCTGATCGGCGGGATCGCCTTCGAGACGCCCCCGGATGGTTCGGTGCTGCCGGCGGCCGCAGCCAACACCAGTTTCACTCTGTACGATAATCGGCGCGACGCCTTCCAGCCGCCCGCCCGCTATCCGCAGACCTACCAGCTCATCTTTAATCAATCAGTGCGGGGACTTGCTCCCGGTGCGCCGGTCGATTTCCGCGGTATCCAGATCGGCGAGGTCACGGAGGTTCAGGCGCAGATCGACGTGAAGAGCATGACGTTTTCGGTGCCGGTGACCATTCATCTGGACCCCCAACGACTCGGGGTCCGGTTGCGCGATCTCAAGCCCGGTACCGATCTCACCGCGATGCGCCACAGGTTGATCGACAGCATGGTTGCGCATGGCGTCCGCGCTCAGCTGCGGACCGGGAACCTGCTGACGGGATCGGTGTACGTGGCATTCGACTTTTTCCCGGGCGCCGCTCCGGTCACCGTCGACTGGTCGCAAAAGCCGGTACAATTGCCGACCACCCCCGGGCAGCTCGAAGCGACCGAAGCGAGCCTGCAGAACATCATCCACAAGATCGACCAGATGCCCCTGAAGCAGATCGGCGACAACTTGCAGCGCACGCTGGCCGATCTGGATCTGACGCTGATAACTGCACGCGGCACCCTGGTGAGCGCGCGCGGCACGCTCGACAACGCCAATGGCTTCATCGAGCCCAATTCTCCGCAGAGTCAGCAATTGGACAGCACGCTGCAGGAGGTGCGCCGTGCAGCCCGCTCGGTGCGCGTGCTCGCCGACTATCTCGAGCGCCATCCCGAGGCGCTCATTCGCGGCAAGAAGGGGGAAGCGAAGTGAGAGGCCGGATCGCATACCTGGTGACTGCGGCGTTGGTGATGGTGGCTGTCGCCGGATGCGGCAGTTCGCCGTCGGCGCATTTCTATAACCTCGACTCAACCGCGACCCCGCTCGGCGGGCCGCCCGCGCACTACACAATCATGGTCGGGCCGGTTTCAGTGCCGGCCTCGGTCGACCAGCCGCAGTTCGTGGTCCAGGTCGCCTCGAACCGGGTCGAGGTAGAGGAGTACAACCGATGGGTCGCGCCGCTGAGCGACAGTATCGCGCGGGCCGTGGCCGGCGACCTGGCGGCGCAACTGGGAACGCCGAAGGTGGCCACCGCACCGATGGCGAACTTCGATCCCGCCTACCGGGTTACGATCGACGTGCAGCGCTTCGAATCGATCAAGGATCAGGCGGCGCTAATCGACGCGGTCTGGACGGTGCGGAAGACTGCCGGCGGCCAGAGCCGCTCGGGGCGCACGGTCGCGCGCGAAGCCGTTCAGGGCACGGGCTTCGAGGCGCTGGCGGCCGCGCACAGCCGCGCGCTCGCGAAGATGAGCGACGAAATTGCGGCAGCGATCAGAATCGAGGCCGGCCAGCAGCAGTAGGCCAGGCGAGCGTATCGCGATGTCAGCCCGCGGACTCTTGAAAGAATTGCGCAACGCGTTGCGGCGTCATCTGGCGCCGCGCCGGCATAGCGTTCTGCTCGCGGCGATCGTGGCAGCGTTCGCGGTGCGTCCGCTAATCGGCGATACCGGAGCCGGCCTCGGCGTGTTTGGCGTAGCTCTGGTGATCCTGCTGCTGCTGGCCCTCTACAACATCAACGTCGATGAGATGGTGGGCGAGCGAGGCCGCCTGCTGGCTCAAAGTCGGCGGCGGCGAATGCTCGGCTGGGTACTGGCCGCGGCGGCCGCATCGGAACGCGTGTCCCTCATTTTTGTGGATAGCAGAATGCTCTACCTGACGGGCTCGATTTGCTGGCTGTTGTTCGCGGTGTTCGTCACCTTGAGCCTGTTGCGCAGCCTTCTGAAGCAGAGAGAAGTCACCAGCGAAACCATCTGCATGGCGGTCTCGGTCTATCTTTTTATGGCCTTTGACTGGGCGCTCCTGTACGTCGTGATTTTTCAACTGCGACCCGAGTCCTTCGCCGGGATCGGCGTCGTGAACCCCGGGCATCCGAGTAGCCTGCAGCATATTTTCCCGGTGCTCGGCTACTTCAGCCTGACGACCCTTTCCACCATCGGATTTGGCGACATCACGCCGTTGACCCTTCAAGCCCGCTACGCAGCGGTTGCCGAAGGGATCGCCGGCCAGTTTTACCTCGCGATCCTGGTCGCCCGGCTGGTCGGCATACAGATGAGTCGATCCGCAAGTCCGGACCGGGAACAGCAAGGTTAAACCTGGCCCAGAGAGGTAGTCCCACGTAGACCGGAGTTGACCTTGGAGTCAAGCTAGCTTCCGTTATGGGACGACCATCGCGAACCGGGGCCGCAATGCTGCTGCTGGGCTTGCTGATCGGTTTTCGTTGCCCGTTGGCTCAGGCTCAGGATGCCGAGGAAACACTCGCAGAAAAGGTCAATGATCCGACTGCCAATCTGATGCAGTTCCAGTTAAAGGATACGTATACACCCGCGCAATACGGTACCACCGCACAGCCCAACGCGTTCCTTTTAAGGCCCTTGTTGGCTCTCAGGCCTTACCTGTTTACCCCCCTAACCCAGATCATCCGGCCAACCTTTAACCTAATGACGATCCCTGAGGGAACGGGAGCTTCCACGCGCACGGAATTGGGTGACACACAGGTGTTCGATCTCTTCTTGTCGCCATGGCCCGATGACAAATCGAGCGGCCTGCGATGGGGTATAGGACCGTACTGGGTTTTTCCGACGGCGTCAGACAAGGCCGCCGGTGACGGCGCGTGGCAGGTCGGACCCGCGGCGGCATTCAGGTATGCGATGACTTCGCGGCTGATGATTTCAGCTCTGATGCAGCAGGCAACGTCGTTCGCCTACACTTCATCGGACCGGGTTCCGGTCACCGTTTTGACGCTGCAGCCGATGATCGCTTACGGTTTCGGAAAAGGCTGGTACGTCAACTCCAGTGACGCCACCTGGACCTTCAATTTACGCCACAATACTTCAACGCAAATTCCTTTGAGTCTGGGACTGGGCAAGGTCTGGAACTTTTCACGCCCTTATGCGGCAAATTTTTCAGTGGTCGGGCAATGGATGGCGTATCATCAATTCTCGGATAAGTATTCGCAATTCTCATTGGTCTTTCAGGTCGGCTTGCTGCTTCCAGGACGCGAAATGTGAAACCGTTGCGCGCTTGAAAAAGGCGCAAACTGATAGGGGTAAATTGTGTCGGGGAGTGGTAGGCGACTCATTGTTCATGATTCCGACTGGACATCTTCCAATCCTCGCCGAGCGCCGCCTGGTGCTTCGCCAACCCGGCCTGAATCATCCAATATGACACGCACTAGATGGGTCGTGCCGTCGTCCGACAAAGGGATCAGCGCTGGATTTCCTTGCAGTAACTTGCCATCTAGCTCGATGCGAGAAACGCCACGGCTGACTCCTTGAGGATTCTCGACTACGATATCGTACCGCGCCGAATGGTATCGGAACGCAATTTCGAAGTGTCGCCAACCCTTCGGGATGCAGGGATCGATGAGGAGCGACGCGCCGCGCAAACGAAATCCGAGGATCCACTCGAGACCCGCCCGATACATCCAGCCAGCCGAGCCTGTGTACCACGTCCAGCCGCCGCGCCCGATATGTGCAGGCTCGGAATATACGTCGCCGCAGGTTACGTACGGTTCTACCTTGTAGCGATGGATGTCGGTGCGTGTGCCAGCGTGATTGATAGGGTTCAAAAGCGAAAACAGCGCACCGGCCTTGTCCCCGTTACCCAGCATTGCGAAGGCGATCACCGACCAGATGGCGCCATGCGTATATTGGCCGCCGTTCTCCCGGATGCCTGATGGGTAGCTTTTGATATAGCCGGGGTCCGGCAGTGCTTGATCGAAGGGCGGAGTCAGCAGCAAGAGCAGGCCGTTCTCGCGACGCACGAGATGTTCGTCCAGCGCCGCCATTGCGGTTGCGGCCCGAGCTTTGTTCGCCGCACCTGACATCACTGCCCACGACTGCGCGATTGAATCGATGCGACATTCGTCGCTTGAGGCGGAACCCAGTGGTGTGCCGTCATCGAAGAAGGCGCGCAGGTACCAGTCGCCGTCCCAGCCTTCTCTGTCAAGCGACCCGGCCAGCGCAGTCGCATGCTGTCGCCAGGCGGTCGCTCGCGTATACTCGCCCCGACTTTCCGCCAGCTTGGCGAAGGCCAAGAGGTTGGTATGAAGGAACCAGCCTAGCCAGATGCTCTCGCCCTGGCCGCCCGCGCCAACCAGATTAAGACCGTCGTTCCAATCTCCCGTCCCGATAAGCGGCAGGCCATGGCGACCGACCGCAAGACTTTTATCAAGGCCCCGCGCGCAGTGTTCGAATAACGTGGCGTGCTCCTCGGAAACCGTCGGCTGAAAGTATGACTCCAGTTGCTCGGCAAGCAGGACGGGTCCGTCGAGAAAAGGGACTTTTTCATCCAGAACTGCATCATCGCCAGTGATCTCGACGTAGTGCGCAGAGGCATACGCCAGCCAACTCGGGTCGTCGGAGATGCGGGTGCGGACTCCCTGGCCCGACGGCGGATGCCACCAATGCTGAACGTCGCCCTCAACAAACTGTCGAGCCGCCGCGCGCAGTAGATGTTCTCGCGTCACCTCCGGCTTCGACGCGCTCAGTGCCATAACGTCCTGAAGCTGATCGCGAAAGCCGTAAGCGCCGCTGACCTGGTAGCACGCCGCTCGTGCCCATACTCTGCAAGAGAGCGTCTGGTAAAGCAGCCAGCGGTTCAGCAGCAGGTCCATCGCACGATCCGGCGTCCGCACTTGAACCGTGCCGAGGATGTCATCCCAAAACCCGGTAACCGAGCGCAATTCCGAGTCGAGATCGGCGGCTCTATACCGCGTTATCAATGCAACCGCGTCGGCCTTCGTCGCTGCTTCCCCCAGGAAGAAGACCACCTCGGTCGCCTCGTTTGGTGCAAGCTCAATCCAGGTCTGCAGAGCGCAGCAAGGATCGAGACCGGCGCCGACGCGACTGGAGAGCGGCGCTGCGTCCTCCAGTGCGGCCGGATGATCCAGCGTGCCGTTGCGGCCAAGAAACTCCTTTCGGTCACCGGTCCAGGCAACTTGACGTCCGGCGAGGTCAGCAAAGGCGATGCGACTTCCGTACTCGGCGCGCCAATGGTTTCTTGCCAGCATCGCGCCGGTTTCCGAATCGATCTCCGTCACGACGAACGGGGCGGAGGCTGAGCGGGAAGTGCCTAACACCCATTCTACGTATGCGGTTATCGAGAGCCTCCGGGATCGCCGCGAACGATTATGGATCTTCAGTCGCGAGATCTTGATCGCATCTTTAAGGGGCACGTAGAGCAAAAGCTCAAGCGAGATTCCGTGCGAGGTGTGCTCAAAACGGCTGTAGCCTTGACCGTGGCGGGACAGGTAAGGCGAGGTTTCCTCGCGAATGGGCAACGCGGTGGGGCTCCAGAGTTCTCCGTTGTCTTCGTCGCGAAGGTAGAAGACTTCGCCGGGCCGATCGCTGACCGGGTCGTTGGACCATGGGCTGATCTGATTCTGCTGGCTGTTGATCGACCACGTATAACCCGCGCCTTCGACGGACACCTGGAAGCCGAAGGATGGGTTGGCGATGACGTTGATCCACGGTGCCGGCGTCCACTGCCCTTCGCCGAGGATCGTTACATATTCGCTGCCGTCGCCTGCGAAGCCGCCCAAGCCATTGAAAAACTCCATCTCCGGCGCAGGCGCAGCGATCGTCGACACTCCAGTAGTGGGACGGCGTCTTGGCGGCGGCGCAATAGCTGCGGCAGATTCTTCCAGACGCTTGACCTGTTGGAAGAGGCTGCCACGGCGGTTCCAAATCACCGCCCGGGCAGAGCACCGAAGCAGGCTTTTCGTTTGCGGCGAAATTAGTTCGTCTCGAAGAATGAACACCGCCCCGCGCGTGCTCAGTTTGCTGGATGGCTGTCGCGACTGGCTGGTCCGAACCATCGCCTCCAGCGCGGTCTGCAAATCTTGAGCATAGGACGGAGGATTTTCATTCAAAATCACCAGGTCAACCGCCAGCTGCTTCATTCGCCAGTATTCGTGGGCGCGGAGTAACTGGCGCACTGTGTCCTGACTCTCAAGTTCAGCGATTCGAACCAGAACGATCGGCAAGTCGCCGGAAATTCCGTGCGCCCAGAGCGCGGCTGGCCCGCCCTGACTTCGTTCGAGCACTGCGGATGGAGGCCGAAGCGCGGGGTTGGAGTAGAGCACATGACCAGCCAGACGTTGGAAGAGGTTGGCTTCCTCGGAGTCAATCCCCAGATGATAAAGCTGCACTTGCGCCTGGGTCCACGTGAGGGTCAGGAGGCGCTCGAAGGCCGCCGAATCGTGGTGTTTGTCGGCCAGGTCGAGGGCTTCGCTGCGCGACGATGCGATCAGAGTCCAGAAAGCGATCCGGGCCGTGGCCCCCGGAGCAAGCCTGATACGCCGGCGAAGGCTGAAGATCGGATCGAGTACCGCGCCCACGGTGTTGGAGAGCGGTTGGCCGTCGACTACCGAGATCGGCGTGCGGATCCCGCGTCCCCGTCCAAGAAAACGCGCCCGATCGGTCTCAAATTGTGGCCCGCCTACGACCTCGCCTTCCGCAACTGCGATGTGCGCCGCCCACAGCGGCCGGTCAGCCGGGGACCGCAACCGCCGAGAAGCGAGAATAGCGCCGCTGTCGGCGACAAACTCCGTTTCGACGAACAGATTAGAGAAAGCGGGGTGAGCGGCGTCAGCAGCATCGGGTGCCAACACCACTTCTGCGTACGAGGTCAGCTCGATCTCTCGGACCACGGTTCCGAGGTTGGATATTGAGACTCGACGAACCTCAGCGTCATCCTCTGGCGACACTGCGATCTCCATCTTTGTCTCGATCATCCTGTCGCGTCTGACGATCTCGACTCGATCCTCAAAGAACGTCGTTTCGTAGCTGTCCGGCTCGACTCCGGTTGGTTGGTACCCCGCCGACCAGACGTCGCCGCTGCCCGCATCGCGCAAAAAGATGTATGTTCCCCAGCAATCGCAAGTAGCGTCCTCCCGCCACCGCGTCACGGCGATATCGTGCCAACGGCTGTATCCTGATCCGACTGCGGTAGTCATGACCGCGTACCTGCCATTGGAGAGCAGATGAATGCGCGGAACCGATTGATGAGGAGATTGGAATCGGCGCGGCATCGGCGGAACAAGTTCGCGGACGTTGGCTGCTGTCGCCACTTCTTCAGCTCCAGGGTGAGCGGCCAACACGTCCCGTGGAATTCGCTCCTGCAGCAGAAGCTGGGTTGCCTGGATAATCGGCTCGGCGTGAAAGCGGGCGCGCATCACGCCCGCCTGGAGAGCGTTGCAAATGGCTACCAAGGTCATCCCCTGATGATGCGCCATGTAAGACCGGACGATCGCCACCTTGGCGCCCTCGGGGATGCGCGCCGGGGTATAGTCCATAGCCTCATACCAGCCATACCGCCCGCGGGCACCGGCAACGGCAAGTCGTGAGAAGTTTCGAGCTGCGGCTTGCGAGTCGACCATTGTCGCCAGCGCCGTTGCGTACGGAGCGATAACAGCATCCTGGCTGAGCCCGCGTTTGAGGCCGAGGCCTGGGACGCCAAAGCTCGAGTATTGGTATGTAAGCTCCAGATCGCGGGCATTGTATGCGGATTCCGATACGCCCCACGGGAGGCCAAGTTCGGTGCCATATTCAATTTGGCGCTGAACCACGAATCGGTTGCTCTGCTCAAGCAGGCTTCCTACCGGCGCACGCATTACAAGACTTGGCATCAGGTACTCGAACATCGATCCAGACCATGAAACCAACGCCGAACCGTAGCCCACCGAGGTTTCGGTGCGCCCGAGGTGATACCAATGCCGAGCCGGAACGTCGCCCTTGGCAATCGCAACGAAGCTCGCGAGGCGCGCCTCGGAGGCGAGCAAGTCATAGCAGTTAGAATCGAGGGTGCTGTCCGTAACCCGATATCCGATCGCGAAGAGTTGACGCTCAGGGTTGAAGAGAAAACCAAACTCCATCGCGTCGAACATTTTCCTGCTGGTATCGCCAAGGGCCTGGAGTCGTTCGTTGAACGACCGCGCAGCGCTGGCAGAGCGCTTGAGAGCGTCAACCAAAGCCTCGACGCGCACTTTGAACGAGTCACCCGCGCCGTTTTGCGCCGCGGGTTTCGCGCGATCCGTCAGGGTGAGTATGGCGGCATCACAGCGACCTGGAAGCTCGGCTAAGGTCGGCAGCGAGTTAAAGATCTGTACAAGCTCTTGCTCCGGAGAAAAATTCGCAGCCGCATTCGCCGGGGCGGCAACCGCGGGATTGGTAGCCAGGAGCTTCGCCCAAGGCATCAACTGTTCGAAATCGCGCTGATGACTCAGAATTGAAGCACGCACCGTCTTCGCACAGGCCAATACTTCAGCGCCGGCATCGTCGCCGCGTTCCGCACTCAAAGTTCCCGCAATGTCGATGAGAGTGTCAGCGCGCAGCGCCAGTTGCGCCGAGCGATTTATGAGACCCGCGGGCGTTGCTTCAACGGAATTGAGTGAATCTGACACCGCGATGGAGAGAGCATCAATCGCGTCCCCGAGATGCTTTCGGGTTACGCTTAGGGTCCGGCGATCATCCGAGAGCCCACGCAGAGACTCACGCGTCATTTCCAGCGCATCGTCGATCCCAGCGAGCCATTGCACGCCTGAGAATGGCGCGTCGACCATCTGCCGGCAGGCGTTTCCAAGCACGATCAGATGGCCGGCGAGATTGCCGCTGTCTACTGACGAGACGTATTTCGGATCCAGGGCATGAAGATCGTGGGTATCATACCAATTGTAGAAATGACCGCGGAAGCGCTCGAGCCGATTCATGGTCCCAAGCGTGGCCTCGAGCCGTTGCGCCATCTCAAGCTTACCCACCCAACCGAAATCGCAGGCGGCGACCACCGACAGCAGATACAGTCCGAGGTTGGTAGGAGAAGTCCGATGGGCTAACACTGGCTGCGGTTCTTGCTGGAAGTTGTCCGGGGGAAGCACGTGATCGTCTGCGGTGACGAAGGTTTCGAAAAAGCGCCAAGTCCGCCGTGCGATGAGGCGCAGTGCCCTTGCGTCCGTTTCCCGAAGCGGATTCGAACCGGCCATGGCAGGCGAAAGACTCGCCCATCGTGCGACCATCGGAGAGACTATCCATAGGAGCACGAATGGAGCCGCAATCGGCCATGCACTTCGCCCCAGAAAAACAATCACGACAACCGCCGCCCCACTGAGGGCGATGCCGCCAGCCATCCACCGATAGTAGCCGCGCAGATCGAGCCGGGTGCTGAGCCTGGCTTGAGCCGCAGTTACCCACTCGAGCAAGCGCCGATGCCGCACGAATAGACGAAAGAAGGTGCGCACGATTGCGTCCGTCATCAACCACGCCTGATGCGCAAGGAGTGTGATCAGGAGTGTTATCTGTGATATCGAGAGTGCGAAATCCACGCCGACCGCGTGCCAATGCCTTCGCTGGGAGAACCCGAGCCTTCGCGGTGGGATGCCGAGTAACGCCGGCAAAAGGGTGGGAATCGCAAACGTCGCGACTATAAACCCGCTCCAGATCGCCGCGGCATCAAGAGGCAGGGTCCATCCCACCACCAACGCAAGGAACGCGGCCGGCGCCGAGAGCGTGCGGCGCAGGTTGTCCAGCATCTTCCAGCGACCGATTAATGGAATTGCGGCGCGGCGCTGTTCGCCGCTGAAATCGCGGCCACGCCCAAAGATCCACGGCACCAATTGCCAGTCACCGCGCGCCCATCGATGCTGGCGAGCGGCCGCTGCCTCATAGCGTGATGGAAACTCTTCGACGACCTCGATATCGGATGCCAATCCCGCCCGCGCGAAGATTCCCTCCAGAAGATCGTGACTGAGTATGACGCTCTCGGGCAGCCGGCCGTCGAGAGCGGCCTCGAACGCGTCTACGTCATAAATCCCCTTGCCACTGTACGAACCCTCTCCGAAAAGATCCTGGTAGACGTCGGACACCGCGAAGGCATACGGGTCCAGTCCGCTGGGACTGGTGAAGATGCGCTGGAAGAATGACCCCTCGCGACCGCTCGGCAACGACGGGGTTACTCGCGGCTGCAGCACCGCGTGGCCCTCGACCACCCGGCCGCTATCCGGATCCAGGCGTGGACGGTTCAGCGCATGCGCCATCTTCCCGATCAGACGCCGGGCGGTTCCTCGCGGGAGCTGAGTATCAGCGTCGAGAGTGATCACGTAGCGAACGCCTGCAGGTACATCCGGCGTGTGCCCACTGATTGTCACAAAAGTGGTGTCGGTCGCGCCGCGAAGCAAGCGATTCAGTTCGTGTAGCTTTCCGCGTTTGCGCTCCCACCCAATCCATTTTCCCTGTCCCTCGTTCCAGATCCGTCGGCGATGCAGCAGGAAGAAACGAGCGCCTTCGGAGACCGGTCCATAGCGTTGATTCAAGCGCGCGATCCCGTCAGTGGCCGCGTTTAGAATGTCCGCATCGTCCGACGCATTCTCGCTGATGTTGTCTGTCCAGTCCGAGAGCAGCGCGAAGCGGAGATCGCCGTCCTGGCTCGCCAGGTAGTGCACTTCCAGGCGCTCAATCTGCTCTTCGAGTTCGGCTCGGGTCGTCAAGAGCGTCGGCACAACGACCATCGTGCGGAGGCTTGTGGGCACTCCATCGCGAAGCTCCATAGCCGGTAGAGTTCTAGTCCTGAAGGCTCTTGTGACGCTGCGGTTGACCAACGCCACCGCGGCATCTGATGCCGGCAGCAGGCCGAGAAACGCCAGCAGAAGGAGCTGCCATCCGCTGACGCCGAACTCCGCCACGCCAAACAGCGGCAGGACCAGAATTAACATCGCGATGATCGCGAGCGCGCCTACATAGCCCAGAATTCCCACCGCTGCGTTGGCTCGCTCCAGCCATTCGCTTACCGGAACACGGAACCCCAGCTCCTTCTCGATGGCGCGCCGCCCATTCGAGATAAGGTAATAGCCGGGTTCCTGCTCGCGGCGGTCTGACACGGCTCCGACCGCCGGCGACGCGAGCGCTGAACGTTTGGCGGCTGCAATCACATGCCGGGCGATCTCGAGTTCCGGTTGCTCCGAGCCTCGCGCCAGCTCTTCGATTGCGTGCCGGTAGCGATCGCGCGTCGGGAAATCCATTTCGGCGAAGGCGCTATCAGCGCGAAGAGCAGCATCGACGAGACTGACGTTCTCGAACAACTCCGCCCAATCGACTGCGGATATCGTGCGCATGCTCGTGATCACGTTGCGCACTGTCACGTTCATAGCGCCTTGGCTTTGATGCTCGGTTCGAACGGCCTCGTCGGCTGTGGTTCCCATCGCTGCCAGCCGTTCGTCTAACCAGGTGAGCGCCGGCGTCACTTTCGGATCTTGATCGCGCAGACGCTGGACCAATTGGACTGCGAAAGCCCTTGGTACTGGCTTCGCATTGAAGCGTTGCAGAAGGACCTCGGGTGCTTCGGCTTCATGGCCTCCGGCCCGGAGCAACTGGTCGGCCACTACATCCGCCTTCTCGCGCGCAGCCCGCTCGTTTACGATTCGTTCCGACGCGCGCCTTAAATTCTCCACCAGCACAATTCGCAGCGTTATTGCGATTGCCCACAGCTCGCCGATCGTCAGAGGCTGCACACGCTGATAGGCCCTAACAAACCGGCATAACATTTCCGGCTCGAAGCGGCTGTCGGTATGCGCGACGAACGCCCAAGCGACTCCAAAGACGCGTGGGTAACCTTCAAGCGGCCCCTCGGCAAGTTTGGGCAACCCGCGGTAAAAGCCGCGCGGCAGATCCTCACGAATCTGACGAATTTGTTCCTGCGCCACGTAAAAGTTATCGATCAGCCACTCGGCCGCTGGAATAATCGCGCGTTCCTCCCGGGTTGCCTTGGCGGTGGCGCGATAGGCTTCCAGCAGCACCCGGCCGTTATCCCGCAGCCGCTTCGTCAATTTTCGGCCGGCGCCGCGCCGGGTCGTAGTGTGCTGAGCTTCTGCGAGGCTCTCGGCATGTTGCTCGAGGCGTTCGATGCTAAACAGGTCCGCGCGAATCGGCTGGTCTGTTTCCGGAGGAAAACCTGCCGATGCACCCCTGTGTGCGCCCGCGATAAAATTCTTCACAACGCCCTTTCATTCGCAGAAATGTTCGTCATGCCCTTGATTGTAGGTTGCAGGAAAGTCCCCCTCGAAGCGAATGGCTCATCCTAGCCAGAAAAGAGCGGCGCCTGATGGCACCGCTCACACGAGGCAGTCTTTGCATTGTCGCGGTGATTAGTGGACTGGGTTTCAGAGGCCCAATACAAGCCGCAAACCTTAGTCTCTTTTTTATAGGGTTAATGGACACCAGGTCCGCAATGTTCTTCGCTTTCGGTCCCGTGTTGCGCCAATTCCGTCGGCGGTGTGGCTTGCATTATGTCCTCGGCCTTCGCCACTTAAGTGGCCGTACCACCAGCCAGAACAATAAACTTCTCGGCCTTGAGCGTCTCTCGCGCTTAGAAATACTATAGATAGACCAGTCTCACTACGGTTACACGTATATTGCGCTTATCGCCGCCGACAAATGATACCGACGATATGCGACACTCATCTCGTCGTAATAGCTATAAATATAAACCTAGCCCAGAATCAGTGCGTAACGGGCCCCGCTACGACTCACCACGGGCTAAAGCGGAAATCCGGCTTACTGACACGACGACCAGCGCGACGCTCGTAAACACTCTAACGCCAAACTAGCTACCGGCCTTAAGGCTGTCGATTTCACTGTCGAGGTCGCTCACGCACCTGTTAAACTTGTCTGCCGTCCACTTTGCTCCGCCCTCGAGTGTGGTGCCCAAAGACTGCGCATCGTTCACGCTTGCTCTTAATAGCGGCCCTGCTGGCGGCCTTGCATCTTCAACGACGGTTCGCGTTCCTTTCTCCCCGCCTCTGGCTTAAGAGCGCCACAGACACAGTAGGAACGACCAACCGGGTTGTTCTTTTCGCCCTGCCCACGGCCGACAAAGAACGAGAGCATTTTCAATAGCGGCTTCTTCATCAAGCTTCTGCATCTGGATCTGGAAAAAGAATCGTTCTGTGACGAGTTGCGAACACAAAACTCCATCTTGCCGGCAAATACCGTAAGTTGATTATGCGCGGGCTTTCACAAAGAAGACAGTGCTCGTGGTTATCTACGGAACAGATCCTGTCGATCACCAGATGTTAGCTGAGAGGCCGATCTGTTAGCGTGTCACTTTGAAGACGGCAGATCCAACAGCGACCGCGTTAGTTCGCTAGGCGGTGTTGCTGGGCTCACCATCGTGACCATGGGACTTGGCCAGGAGCGTACAAGGAAAAACGCTGAACTAACCGGTAACAACGGAGCCAACATAGCCTCTACGCTTGAGTCTCACTGATATACGATCCACCCAGAGTGACCGATAGCAAATGGTGCGTTTAAGCAGGTGGCACAGTCTGAATGTATGTTCGGTGTGCGACTCCATCACTCACTAAGGAACAAGGGGCCCATCTATTTGATTGCTAGGTGATAAGCGGCAAGACGGAGAGAAAGAAGCGCAAAGATCCGCTAAAAGCGGCTCGACTGACAGACGATGTGAGGGTAACCTCGAACCATCAGAGGCCGAAGTCTTCGAAATCAGCGCGCAAGAGGTCTTGTCAGTCACTAGCCTTCGCGCAATCGAAAACTTATCCCGAGATGGTCGAGCTGGTCGCTCGGCTCAAGCTCCACTGTGGGCTCAAGGTCGCGGTGGTCCGCAATGAAGCGCGCAACTGAATGCGTGTCGGATTAGAAAGTTCGAGCTGGACAAGTTAGTGGACTGTTTGTTTCGTCCCGCCTCGTGCATATCCGTAAGCCCGCGGCGGACATCTTTCGGCTTGCGTTGGATACTGCCTAAGCGCCGGCCGGCAAGTCGTTTATATCGAACACACTCCGATGTTCTTCCAGGTCGCGGAAGGTGTGGGGCTTCGAAGCATTATTCGTCCACCTGGAAAAACTGGCTTCGTTCGGATTGCAGGATGACAAACGCGTTGACCATGAAGGCAACGAAGCCGGTAGCATTGCCCGAAAACAGGAAGTTGAACCATGAATATAAGCACTCTCTCCCCGGACATGCTCCACAAGATGAATGCCTACTGGCGCGCCGCCAACTACTTGTCGGTCGGGCAGATCTATCTCTATGACAATCCGCTGCTAAAGGAGCCGCTGAAACTGTCGCACGTGAAGCCGCTGGTGGTCGGACACTGGGGCACCACACCTGGTCAAAACTTCATCTATGTTCATTTGAACCGGGTCATCAAGAAATATGACCTCGATATGTTCTACATCGCGGGTCCGGGTCACGGTGGTCCGGCGCTGGTGGGCAATACTTACCTCGAAGGCACTTACAGCGAGATTTATCCTAACGTCAGCCGGGATGAAGCCGGCCTGAAAGCACTTTTCAAGCAATTCTCCTTTCCTGGCGGAATTTCAAGTCACGTCGCGCCTACGACGCCCGGATCGATTCACGAAGGTGGCGAGCTGGGCTACTCGCTCAGCCATGCCTTCGGCGCCGCGTTCGACAATCCCGATCTGATCGTCGCCTGCATTATCGGCGACGGTGAGGCGGAAACCGGTCCCTTGGCTACCGCATGGCAGTCCAACAAGCTTCTTAACCCCAGTTCCGATGGAGCCGTGCTGCCGATTCTGCACCTCAATGGTTACAAGATCAGCAATCCGACCGTATTAGCTCGCATCGAACATGAGGAGTTGGACCAATTTCTACGAGGCTGCGGTTGGACGCCCCATTTCGTTGAAGGTGATGATCCGGAAACGATGCATCAACTTATGGCGGCCACCATGGAAGAGGTCATCGAGAAAATTCGGCAAATCCAAAGCAATGCCCGGAGCCATAACGATACGACTCGACCGCGCTGGCCAATGATCGTCCTTAAGTCCCCCAAGGGCTGGACGGGACCGAAAGTTGTCGATGGCCTGCAAGTCGAGGGTACCTTTCGGGCGCATCAAGTGCCGCTGCTGGTTGATTCCGAGCATCCCGATCATGTCGCGCAGCTTGAAAGCTGGATGAAGAGCTATAAGGCCGAGGAGCTATTCGATAAGAATGGCCGACTCATATCGGAACTGGCCGAGTTGGCGCCTAAGGGCGATCGGCGGATGGGCGCAAATCCTCACACCAACGGCGGTATTCTGCTGCGGGATCTACGCATGCCAGACTTCCACGACCATGCTGTAAAGGTGCCTTCCCCCGGGGCCGTCGACGGCCAGGATACGCTCGTGTTGGGCAAGTTCCTGCGTGACGTGGCCAAGCTGAATCAGGATCAGCGTAACTTCCGCGTCTTCGGGCCCGATGAGACGCTCTCCAACCTGTTGGGTGCAGTGTTCGAAGTTACTAACCGTCAGTGGGACGCTCGCGAAGTGAGCAATGATGAATTCCTCGCGCCTGCCGGACGTGTGCTGGATTCGATGCTCAGCGAGCACCAGTGCGAGGGTTGGTTGGAGGGATATCTGCTGACCGGCCGGCACGGGCTGTTCAATAGCTATGAGGCCTTCATTCGCATCGTCGATTCGATGTTCAGCCAGCACGCCAAGTGGCTGAAGGTGACGCTGGAACTGCCCTGGCGCCGGAAGATCGCCTCGCTGAACTATCTGCTGGCCTCGCACGTCTGGCAGCAGGATCACAACGGCTTCACGCATCAGGATCCTGGTTTTCTCGACCACGTTATCAATAAGAAAGCTGACATCGTGCGGGTTTACCTTCCTCCCGATGCCAACTGTCTGCTCTCGGTCTTTGATCACTGCCTGCGCAGCCGGCACTACGTCAACGTAGTAGTTGCAGGTAAGCACGCACTGCCTCAATGGCTAACCATGGAAGAGGCTGTAGTGCATTGCACTGAAGGAATTGGCATCTGGCAATGGGCCAGCAACGACCAGGACGCCGAGCCGGACGTGGTGATGGCGTGTTGTGGAGACACCCCTACACTGGAGATTCTGGCCGCCGTTTCCATCCTTCGCGAACATCTGCCCGATCTGAAAATCCGGGTGATTAATGTTGTCGATCTGATGAAACTGCAGTCTGCGAGCGAGCATCCACACGGGCTTAACGAAAGCGATTACGATTCGCTCTTCACCAAAGACAAGCACATCATCTTTGGCTTCCATGGATACCCATGGCTGGTTCACCGGCTGACCTACCGTCGGACCAATCGGAACCTGCACGTCCGCGGCTACAAGGAAGAAGGCACCATTACGACGGCCTTCGATATGCGGGTGCAGAACGACCTGGACCGATTTCATTTGGTGCAAGACGTGGTAGATCGCCTACCTTATTTGGGCGCCAAGGGCGCCTATCTGAAGCAGATGGTTCAGGACAAGCTCATCGAGCACAAGCACTACATTGATGAACACGGTGAGGACTTGCCGGAAGTCCGCAACTGGAAATGGGTGACGCCGAGCAGTAACAACGCCGGCCCGAAATCATATCGGATGGAATCGGGAAGGCAGGAATCTCATGAATAGGACAAAGCGCCGACACCATCAACACGGAGATTTGGACAGCAGCAGTGCTCATCACGGCTTCCACCGTCCTTACTGGAAGCATGCTCACCATGACTGGCGTTTAGTGGTCGCCGTGCTTTTGATGCTGGTGGCCGTTTTTATCTATGTGATGAGCGATGACTTGGCGTTGCGGCCTCGCAGCCAGCCGCAGCAATCGCTTTCGGGTGCCGTCCGAAAATAGCAGCCGGCTTTGGAGCTTTCACAACGCGCTGAACCCGACATATTGACGGCGGAAATATCCCGAAATCTGGCAGGAGTTGAAAGATGGCTACCGAGAAGAGTTCCTCAGCAGATGCGAAGACCGTAAACGATTCAAAGGACTCCGGGCCAGAAAAGTCAAAGCCAACTGTCGCTAAGTCCGATGAGTCGAAGCCCAGCGTGGATGAGACTCGTAAGCGCGCCTACGAAATATTCCGGGAGCGCCAAGGCGAAAATGCGCTAAGCGACTGGCAAAAGGCCGAGGCTTCGGTGTCCGCGGATGCAGCGAAGGCAGATGCGCCCAAGGCCGATGCGCCCAAGGCCGATGCGGCGCAGGC
>Ga0307372_10001174_pt1 | contig 45907 bp, 43 predicted proteins | sample OX1MG_FD_202533 | JGI IMG/M metagenome (GOLD analysis project Ga0307372, IMG submission 202533) | Soil microbial communities from Risofladan, Vaasa, Finland - OX-1 | ecosystem: Environmental > Terrestrial > Soil > Coastal area > Acid sulfate soil | place: Finland: Risofladan, Vaasa | collected...
CATCGAGGAAGGCGAGTTCGTCGCCATCATGGGCCCCTCGGGCTCGGGCAAATCCACCTTGATGCAGATTCTGGGGCTTTTGGACCGGCCCACCTCGGGAAAATATTTTCTCTTCGGCCGCGACGTCTCGCGCCTAACCGATGACGAGGGCGCCGCGCTGCGCTCGAAGACCATCGGTTTTATTTTCCAGATGTTCAATTTATTGGCCCGCACTTCGGCGATGGACAACGTCATCCTGCCCATGATTTACGCGGGTTCGCCCAACCGCGAAGCGCGCGGACGGGAGCTTTTGGCAACCGTCGGCCTTTCCGACAGAATGGCGCATAAGCCCAACGAGCTTTCCGGCGGCCAGCAGCAGAGAGTCGCCGTCGCGCGGGCCCTGGTCAATTCTCCCCGCGTGATTTTCGCCGACGAACCCACCGGCAACTTGGCCTCGGATCAAGCCGAGGACATCCTAAGGCAGTTGAAGCTCATGAACCGGGCCGGCATTACCGTCATCATGGTGACTCACGAGCCCGATATCGCGGCGCACGCCCGCAGAATCATCCACATCAAGGACGGCGCGATTACCTCGGATAAAACCAGCGGCGAAGACTCCGGGGAGGACGCTTCTCCATCGGGCGGCGGCTCCGCCGTTTTAGCTTCTCCGAAAACCGCGCTTCCCGCCCAAATCAAGCTCCAGCACGGCGGCCTTAATTGGGTCGAGATGGGAGAATACTGGGCCTCGGCCCTGCGAGCGGTGACCGCCAACAAGGTCAGGAGCGCCTTATCCATGCTGGGCATTTTAATCGGCGTGGCGGCCGTCATCGCCATGTTGGCCATTGGCAAGGGCGCGCAACAGGCCATCGAGGCCAGAATTTCCCGATTGGGCTCCAACTTGGTGATGGTCTGGCCTTTTTCCCAGGCCGCGTTTCACGGCGGCACCGGCAGCTATTCGCGCCTGACCTTGCAGGATTTAGACGATCTTTCCCAGGTCAGCCCCCATGTCGTCGCGGTCGATGGAGAACTGCGCGGCAGCGTCCAAGCCGTCTATCAGGACAAAAATACTTCGACCGAGGTGCAGGGAGATTTGCCCTCTTACGCGGGAATGTACGACGATGTTCCCTATTACGGGCGTTTTTTTACCTCTGCCGATAACGATTCCATGGCCCGCGTGGCCGTTTTGGGGCAGACGGTGGTCAACGCCCTCTTCGGGAAAAAAAATCCCGTGGGCAAGACCGTGAAGTTAAACCGCGTGGCTTTCACCGTTATCGGTATCCTGCCGCCCAAGGGTTCGAACGGCTGGCATGATCAAGACGACGTCATCGTCGTTCCCTTGAAGACCGCCATGATGCGCCTGGGACTGACGGCGTGGGGCGGCGGCGGAAGCCGCGGGCGGTATCTAAGCACGATTTCGCTCGAGTGCGACAGCCCGAATTCCATCGATGGCGTCATGAGCCGCGTCGAGTCTTTTTTGCGCGCGCGGCACCATCTGCCGTCGTATAAAGAGGATGATTTCACCGTGCGCAACATGGCCGACATCCAGGCCGCCTTGACCGGCACGACCAAGACCTTCACCCTGCTTTTAGGCATCGTGGCCGCCATATCACTTCTGGTGGGCGGCATCGGCATCATGAACATCATGCTGGTTTCGGTCAGCGAGCGCACGCGCGAAATCGGCCTGCGCAAGGCCGTTGGCGCGGCGCGGCGCGCGATTTTAATCCAGTTTCTTCTTGAATCGGCCGTGCTCTCGACTTTGGGCGGCGTTATCGGCATCACCTTGGGGGTTGGATTTTCCCTGGCGCTCTCCCATTTCGCGGGCTGGGCCGCCATCGTGCAGCCTCAGGCCGTGATCATGGCTTTTGTTTTTTCCGCCGGAGTCGGCATTGTTTTTGGATTTTGGCCCGCGAGAAAGGCGTCTCTTCTCTCACCCATCGAAGCACTACGCTACGAATAAAAACGCACAAAGCGCCCTAAAGAGGTGCCATAATCCAATGAAAAAGGCAGTGTCGAGGCTTTGGAAGAACTGGGTGGATAAGGTGGAGGCTTGGTCGCGCGTCATCGTGCCGTCCGAGCGCGAGATGGGCGTTTCCCGGGTCTGGGAAGTCGTCATCATCACCGCCATCGTTTGCGGCGTCATCTTCCTGCTCGTCACCTGCGCCCATGACATCGTTGATTTCCACAACCGGCTGGCCGGACACCCCATGTTGCGGGTGCTGGCCTGGACGGGTTTTTCCTGGACTATCCTGAGCATCATTCTACTTGCGGCCCGGACCATCGGCTGGTTCTCCTACGCGGCAGCCCCATCGGCTGGCGAGGATGACGCCCCCACGCTGACTGTGGTCATCCCCGCCTACAACGAGGGCCATATGGTGCGTCTGGCCATCGATTCCGCCGCGCGGGCGCGCTACCCTCGCGGCAAGTTGCGTGTCGTGGTTGTCGATGACGGCAGCAAGGACGACACGTGGGAGCACATCTCGGCCGCCGCGGCCGAGCACCCGGGCGTGGTCATTCCCGTGCGCCAGAACCGCAACCGGGGCAAGCGGGAAGCCTTGGCCGCTGGCTTTAGAGCAACGGACGCCGAGGTCCTGGTCATCGTCGATTCCGACAGCGTCATAGCTCCAGACGCGCTTCTGGCCATAGCCGGCCCGTTTAGGGATCCCAAGGTCGGGGCCGTGGCGGGCAAAGTCAGCGTCTATAACCTCTCTCAGGGCTTTATCCCCTGCCTGCTCTACGTCAATTTCCTATTCATCGCCGATTTCATGCGCTCTTGGGAATCGAATTTTCGCACCGTGCATTGCTGCGCGGGCGCCTTGATGGCCGTGCGGGCCTCGGCCGCCAAGGCGGTGATGGAGGACTGGCTCGGGCAGACCTTCCTGGGCGGGCCCTGCACCATCGGCGACGACCGGTCGCTGACCAACTTCATCCTGCTCTCGGGCTTGGACACAGTCTACCAGCGCTCGGCGGTGGTGCGCACGGTGGTGCCCGCGACCTATTCTAAGCTCTGCCGGATGTTTTTGCGCTGGGACCGCAGCTACATCCGCGAGGAGACCCGCTTTTTGCGGCACGTGGTCTGGAGCCGGCCCTTGCGGGCGCGGATCTTCGCGTTCTACGACCGCTTCGTGACCAACACCTATACCTTCATCTGCTACACGGGCATCCCGTTGTTCTTTATCAACGTGGAATCAAAGGCCTACATCCCCGCTCTGCTTCTGGCCTACACCGCCTGGATCTCGATGTTCTACCTGCTCTACTACCTGCGGCAGCAGCGCCTCAACAGCGCCGTCTACGCGTTTCTCTATCCTTACTACTCGGTCCTGACGCTGTTCTGGATTTTTCCCTACGCGGCGCTGACTTTGAAAAACCGCTCCTGGATGACTCGCTAAGAGAGTCTGGAAATTATCCAAGAACGCCTTGCAAGGCGTTCCAAGCTTCGTCTATGGACGGCGCGCGGCCCGGGGTTTCAAGGACGCGATTTCCGGGCAGCCAGCCGTAGCCGAAGCGCCATGGTTCGGTGTGGGTGAAAATCTCCACGCTCGGGCGTCCGAGCGCCGCGGCCAAGTGCATGGGGCCGGTGTCCGCGGTCACGAGCGCGCGCGCGCGGGATAAAAATGCGGCAAAAACGCGCAACGGCATTTCGGGCGCGGCCAAGACGCTTTCCGGAATTTTCGCGGCGGAAAGAAGGGCGGCCTCGGCCGGGCCTCCCGTCAAAACGACCTTGCGGCCGGTTTTGGCCGCGCGCGCGGCCAGATCTAAAAACCACGCTACGGGCAACTGCTTCTCCGCGCGGCCTCCCAGGAAAAAGGCGAGGCTCTCGCCGTCCAGGCCCAAGCCGCGCCAGAGCTCGGAGCCTTTTTCCTTCTCTCCAGGGCCGAAGACCCAGCGCGGGCGCAACTCTTCCGTGACCGGAATCGGGGCCCAGGGCGCGGCGGCCCGAACCAGAGCGCAGAGGTTCGCCGTCTCGTGGTCTTGCGCCTGCGGCACGGGGACAAGAAGGTTCAAAAATGCGGCCGCGTCGCCGCGGTCAAAACCTACGCGCATATTGGCCCGCGAGAGGGCGGTCCAAGCCGCTGAGGACAGTGAGAACGCGTGCTGGGGCGAGAAGTCGAAGGCCGCATCGTAGCCGCCATTGAGAAAAAGACTCGGGAGCGCCGCGGGAGTCATGACGCGCTCGATGTCCGGGTTAAAAGCCAGCGCTTCACCGTAGCGGCCGGAAATAACGGCGTCCACGCGCGCGTGGGGAAAAGCGCGCTTTAAAAGCCGCAAAGCCGGCGTCAATAAGAGCAAATTCCCCAGGCGTGCGTCATGGCGCACGGCCAAAATGCGCACAGTATCCTGGGCGACCGGCCGGCGGTGAGGTACCTGCGGTTTTGGCAAGGCGCGGATGAGCGTGCGGCGCAGGAGATTTTTCCCCTCCCGCTCAATGGCTTTGCCGAGGGATTTAAGCCGCGCGCTCGGTTCTGTCACGGTGAGACGCCGGAGCCGCCTAATGGCGCCGGCGGGACGGAGGAGCCCGCGTCCGCGTTCCAGCCGAGCTTTGCCTCAAGCGCTGGGTCTTTGAGCGCCCTGGCCGCGTCCTTGGCCGCGCGCGCGAAAAGCCGGTTCAAAGCCGCGTTGACTGAGGCATTGGCGTCGTTACCGGCGCCGAGAGTGACCTGCTCTTTGTAGTCCTTATCTAGAATTCGCCAAGTAAAGCCGGTTTTTTTCGCGGAACGCGCGGCAAAGCTCAAGGCGAGAGCGAGATAAAGCGCGCTTCCTTTCCGCGGTGAAACTTCCACGTCGGCACGCTCGACGGCGCCGCTCACGTAAAGGCGCGCTCCCGCTCCCACGGCCGCGAGTTCGCCGTCGTGCTCGGGGTCTTCCAGCGACACGGCGGAGGACACCAGTCCGTCAGCGGCTAGTTCCTGGGCCAAGGCGCGGCCTAGGATTTGGGGCGAAAGCTCCGGCCAGGATCCGTCGGAAGATTGGGTAAGTTTGAATGGCTTTCCACGCACCGGAGATGCGGCATCGACCGCCGCATAAGCTGTTAAGTCTCGCAGAGGCGAAACGGCCGCCGCCACCGGGAAGAGCGGCGCCTGCGGCCCATGGCCGGCCCAAAGCGGCGCGTTGGGCTTATAAAGGAAAGGCTTTTTGCCGCAGCCGGCGCACAGTGGGGCTAAGCAAAAAAACGCGAAAAAAAGGCGTAATTTCCCGAGAACTTCAATTTTAGGCGTCAAATATTTGGCGTCCCTCAAGTTAAATTCGCTCAGCCTTTCTTTACCGGAAACTTGCCCAAGAGCGCCTGGCGGCACAAGGCGGCGACCTCGGGGCTGAAGTTTCCCTTCTCTATCATCCAGGACAAATAGCTCGGGTCCGCAACAGCCACTTCCCGTAAGCTCTTGCCCCGGTGCTTATTGCCGAAGCCGAAGGCGGCCTCGCCGGCCTTCCAGATGAACTTGCCTTCGGCGTCCACCCGATCTGGATAGGTCTGGGCGCACCAGTTGCCCAAGCCCGCCGAGTCTTTGGGCAAGTCGGCGTAGCGTTTCACCTGGGCCTGTAGGATTTCGGCCGTCGCCAGGGTGTCTGCCTCGGCTCGGTGCGCGCCTTCCAAGGTTTTGCCGCAGTAGAACTTGTAGGCGGCGGTCAAATCGCGGCGCTCCTGGCGCGCGAAAATGACGTAGGCGTCGATGACTCGTCGGCCGGGAGCGGGCCAGTCCGTGCCCGCGCGCTTGAACTCGGCGGACATAAGAGGAATATCGTACTTGGCGGCGTTGAACCCCGAAAGGTCGGCGCCCTCGAAAATCTCCAGGAGACGCGGGACCAAGTCCTTGAAGCGGGGCTCGTTCGCGACCATCGCATCGGTGATGCCGTGGATGTCCGTAGCCTCCTTCGGAATGGGCGAGCCGGGATTAACCAGCGAAGAGAACTTCGTTTCTCCTCCCCCCGGTTCAAGCCGGAGCACGCAGACGTCCACGATGCGGTCCTGCAGGACGTCCGTGCCCGTCGCCTCCAAGTCGAAGACGCACAGCGGCCGGTCTAGGGAGATCATGAGTTAACTTTCGTGTATTTTACCTGTTTTAATCCGTCAGGCGCTCGATGATTGCCCGGGCGCCGGGAAAACGCTTCAAGAGTTCCGCGCGCCGGCCCAGTTCGAAATCGGCGAAGTCAAAGCCGGGCGAAACGGTGCAGCCGACTAGCGAATAGCCGCCGCCTGGGGCGGGATAGGCGCCGAACCACCAGCCGGCGGGCACCGCGTGCTGAAGCTTCTCGCCGGCCTCGGCGTCGCGCCCGAGAATGACGGTCTCAACCGCGCCTTTGGGGGAAATCTGAACGATGGATAGCGGCCCTCCCCGATAGAAATGCCATAGCTCGTCGGACTTGATGCGGTGCAGGCGGGAGAATTCGTTCTCAGCGAGCAGAAAGCAGATGGCCGTGGAGCAGTTGCGCGCGCCGCTAAAGGCGCTTCCCAGGGCGGCTTGGGCAAGCGTCATTCCAGCGCGGTAGGTTTCCCTGAAATGCCCCCCTTCGGGATGCGGCCGCAGGTCGTAGAGCCGAATAAGCGCCGAGATCGAAGCATCGTCGGTCACGGCGCTTATTCTACATCTTTGACGCTTAAGCGTGGGCCAGGAAAAAGGCCGAGGCGGCGAGAAAGGCGAGCGCCGCGGCTTTCTGTATTGCCCGCGGCCGCACTATTCGGCGACTATAGTGTCCCGCCAAGACCAGCAGTCCGCTCGCGGCCCAAAGAGCGGCGGTCGCCGCGCCGAAAATAATCCATGGCGCGCGGGATTTGGCCGCCAGAGCCGCCGTGGCCAGTTGGGTCAAATCCCCCCACTCGGCCAGAAAAATCAGGACGAAGGCCGCGCCCGCCGTGTTGAGGAAACCGGAGGTTCCGTCCGACCCGGCGGCGCTCTCGCCGGCGTCTTCTTTCTCGAACCATAAGAAGGCCGCCATCGCCAAGAAACCAAGGCCCGCAGCCAGATGGACGGCTTTGCCGGGAAGCAGGCTTAAGAGGCTGCCGAAGAGTACGGCCACGGCGCTTTGCGCGGCGAAAGCCGCGCAGGCGCCCAGGTAGACGGCAAGAGGCCGCCCTCGGCCCGCCAGGATCAGGGTCGCCACGGAGGTCTTATCGGGAAGTTCCGCCAGAAAAATAAGCCCGAACGCGGAGGCGGCCAGGGGCCAGTTCATTTTAGACACGATCCTACCAAACTCTCTCCGTACTCTTCTGGGTTTGACGCATGACCCGAAAGGCCCAGATTTAAACGAGTCCAAAGACCGCCCGGAGTGCCCTTAAAGGCCCCTGCGCCTTAAACGAGCGGATGCTACAGTACCAGCGTCCTATGAACGGCATGAAAAGGGCGGGATTTAGTTGGGCGGCGGCGCTGTGCATTCTAGGCGTCGCCTTCGCGCCCGCCGCGGCGCAATCTCTCAACTGGGACAATGGTTCGGATATTCTAGGCCAGTTCAACGTTCGGCGCCGGGCCTCCGCTCCCATGGTCGCGCCCGCGCCGGCGCCCAAGACGGCGGAGCGGCTTTTAGTAGTCGACGCGGTCGATACGGTGATGGGAAATTTCCACCGCTACGACAACCGGCGCCATCCTTACGGCCCCGGCAATTATTGGGCCGATTTCATCGGGGCCGGCTACGGCCCGGGTTCCGCTTTCGCGCGCCAAGACGCGGACGGCGCGGTGACCATCGAGTTCAGCAATTTGGAGGACTTGCTCAGGACTTTGGTCAAGGTGGCCGCCAAGGAGCATGCCCAAGTCGCGGTCCTGAACATTAATTCCCACGGGCATCCCGGAGGCAGTTGGTTTCCTCCGGATGAAGAAGCGATGAACGCGGACGAGTGCCAGGCCTGGATGCAGACGGCGCAATCTTCGGATGCCGTTTCCTACGGGCTGTACTATTCTGATTTGTACAAAGGCGATATTAAGAGCATGCGACGGGCCTCGGCCCGCGCTAATCCGTATTTTGACTGCGCGACCGGAGCGGGCGATTGGCGTCGCGTCGCGTCGCGCATCAAAGGGATTAACTCGGTTTTCGCGCCCGGCGCTCAAATTCATTTCGATTCCTGCCTGACGGGCTTGGGCAAGGCCGGAGAGGGATTCGTCAAAGCCGTGGCCGAGGCGCTTTTTCCGCACGGCGGCGGCAACGTCGCCGCCTCGATGGATTACGGATTGACTGACTGGTCCATGCCCAAAGGGATGGGATTTTGGGATTATCAAAATGACGCGCAGCTGTCCCAATTCAATCGGCTCTATCCCAGGGATCGACGCGACAGTGAATTCGCCCAAGCGGGAAGCGTCCGAGTGGCGAGCTATCAGAACGGGGCCTGGACTACGTTTGTCGCGGGCGGCCTACGCGTGATGCCGACCGATGCGACTCAGCTTTTTTCTCCAGCCGCCAACGTTGCCCTCCGTTAGCCGGGCAAGACGACGCTCAAGAATTTATCGTATAATGACTTAGTTCCCCAATCGATTTTTCCGAGAGGTACTCCCATGAGCGAAGCAACGACGCAGAACGCCGTCCAGATGGCCGCCGCGCAGGCGACTTTAGCCGAGACCAAGGTCCGAAGCGCCGAAACTAGAGCCAAGTCGGCCAAGGAAGCGGCGCACCAAGCCAAGCTCCGCTTCAAGAAAGCCAGAAAAGCCGCCAAGCAGGCCAAGAAAGCCTTCAAGGCCGCGCGCAAGGAAGCCGAGGCCGCGCGCGCCAAGGCAGACAAGCTCGCCAAGGCGAAGGCTCCGACGAAAAAGGCGGCCAAGCTCGCGGCGAAGCCCGTCGTGAAGAAAAAAGACGCGCCCAAACGGATCAAGCCTTCGAAGCCCGTCGCGGTTTCTTCCGCGCCCGTCGAGCCCGAGCCGGCGGTGGAGTCCCAAACGATAGCGCCGGTGCCGGAAACTCAGAACCAGCAGATATAGCTGCGGCTTATCGGTTGCCGGCCGCGGTACCGCGGCCGGTATAGGCCAGAGCCAGGAAAAGCGCGCCAAAAGCGATCATCGGCACGCAGAGTATCTGCCCCATCGTCACCCAGCCCCAGGCCAAATAGCCGAATTGCGGGTCGGGCACGCGGATGAACTCGATGAGGAAGCGGAACACTCCGTAACCCAGCAGAAAGAGTCCGCTCGCGGCCATGCGAGGCCGCGGCTTTGAGCCAAACCACCACAGGATGGCCAGCAGCGCCAGTCCCTCCAAGCCCGCCTCGTAGAGCTGGCTGGGGTGGCGGGGCAGCCGGTCGGGCGCGTTCTGAAAGACCATTCCCCAGGGCAAATTAGTGGGCTTGCCCCAGAGTTCGCCATTGATGAAGTTGCCGATGCGGCCGGCGAAGAGCCCCAAGGGCGTCAAAATCGCGGCGAAGTCGGCTACCTCCCAGAAGGAAATCTTCTGGCTTCGCGCGAAAAGCAGCATCGCCACGATGACGCCCAGGAGCCCGCCATGGAAGGACATTCCCCCGTCCCAGACGCGAAAGACCATCAGCGGGTCGTGCCACTCGAGCCAGCGTCCGTCAGGAGCGTAGGCGTAGAAAATCATGTAGCCCAGGCGTCCGCCCAGCACGACGCCGGCCACGGCGTAGGACATCAAGTCGGCCACGCGCTCGGCCGGCCAGCGCACGTGGGCTTTGGCGGCGCGAATTAAGCCCAGCTTCCAGCAGCCTAAGAAGCCCGCGAGGTACATGAGCCCGTACCAATGGACTTCGAGGGGACCGACGCGGAAGGCGACTGGGTTGATGTCGGGATGGACGAGCATGGATGCGCTATTGTCCTATAGCTGGGGCCGGCGGCGCAAGCAAATCAGCGGCGGTTTTTTTTCGCCGCGATTGTCGTTTTTTTCGCGACGCGGTGCCAAACCGGCTTGGGTCCGGCCAAGCGCCGCAACAGCGCGTTGACGTCGTAGACGTTGAGGTAGAAGGCGGAGTCCCGGTCGGAAACTTCCGCGTAGTCATAGGCCGGCGGCTGCTTCTTCATCGCCGGCTTGACCGGGTGGCCGACGACCAGAGCCTCTTTTTCTCCGCCGCCGCTCAAGGCGACGCTTATGAGCGGCCGGGAAAATCCCATTTCAGACTTGAGAGTTTGCGGCGGTGGAAAATCCGCGATGCGCAGGCTGTAGAGATCGTCGACCAAGTCGGATGCTTCTTGAGGCGTGCGTTTGGAGGCCTTGAAAGTCCAGCCGGAGCTTGATTTCTCCAGGGTGTAAAGCGCGCGGCCCAAGCTCACGTCGACTGCGGCCGCGGAATCCTGGGGCACGGAGAACACCTCGCGGTCGCGGTAGTCGGAGGCGGTCTTGCTCACCATGTAGCGGCTCAAGCCTTCGGCCAGATAGACGGGTTTTTGATCGGGCCAGCGCAGGTAAATGGAGTTGAACCCAATCGCGGTCTTGCCGAAATAGGCGTCAAAGACCGTTTTAGGCGGGCTGCCGGCGGACAAGGTCACGCGCGTCGCGCTGGCGTCCTCGATGTCGTACTGCGGATAGGACGCGGGGTTCTCGGCCACGGATTCCCCCACCGTGAGGCCCGAGAGGCTCTTGATGAGTTCGCCGCAGGCTTCCGAATCGGCGAGATCATCGACCGGAGAGGTCATGACCCACGCGGATTTATTTTTGCGCAGGGTGATGCGCCCGGACGGGCCGGAGATGCCGATGCCGTTAACGGTGTTTCCGATTTTGGCCAGCGGCGCTTTGCCGGCCGGCGCCCAGGAATGGGAAAAGAAATAGATGATGGCTAGGCATAAGGCCAGTAAAATCGCGGCCAAGACGCCAAGGCGTTTAAGCATTTTGAGCCTCACCATAGGCCAGCGGCAGGAAGCGGCGCACGATCTTTTGTCGGCGGTAGACGAAAAGCGCTACGACAAGAAGGATGAGGGTAGGGAAAAACACCAGGAAGTACTTCAACAGCTCGCGTTCCGCCGTAGGAAACGTGCGCAGAGGCCGGTAGCTTACGGTTTTGGCGCGGATGGAGAGCAGGTTCTTGTTCTGCATCGACCAGTCGAGAAGGTTCAAGATGAAGGCTTGGTTCGAGGCCTTGTTGGAAAGCTGGGGATCGAGCTGGTAGGAGGTTCCCGCCACCAGAACCTGGCCGGGCGCCGTGCGGTTGACCACGCCCGCGACGGCTTGGGCAGAACTGGGCGCGGCCTTATAGAAGTCTCCGGTGATGAGGCCGGCCAGCGAGAAGGGCCCCGCGTGCGCCTTGGAGAGGCGCGCGCCGGCCAAGTCCGGGTTGATGAAGTAGCCGGGCTCGAGCCAGCTTTTAGGCGTCGAGTCCGCCAGGGACTCGTAGGCTAATCCGGAACCATCCGGGGACTTGAAAATAATGGCATGGACGAACGGGAAAGTGAGCACCTCGATGCCGCGGGTAATCGGGCTCTTGCCGTCGATATGGTTGACCACAGGAATGAACGGATAGTCCCGGATGATGGGCAGGATGAAGATGCCCATGCGCGCCTGCAGTTGAATCTTCTCGGCCTGCTCGTCGGCCACGAAGCTCGGGCTCACGTCCGCGCCCCACTGCGCGAGCAGGGCCGAGAGGCCCGTTGAAATCGGCGAGGCTTGGAAGCCCTGAATGTTGACGTTGCTCCGATCGAGCAGGATTCCCAGCGGCCGTCCTGAGTTGACCCAGGCCTTCAAGCGCTCGATTTCGGCGGGCTTGTAGGTCTCGCGCGGCCCCAGAATCCACAGCGCGTCGAACTTGGGGTCGATGGGCTTGTCCAGGGACACAGTCTGCAAATTGGCTTCGTCCGAAATGGATTGGAATATCGGGGCCACCGCCGGGTCCGTGGGGGATTTCTCCCCATGGCCGGTCACGAAGCCAAGGTTTTTAGTCCTGGTCTGCGTCAACTTGTTGATGCGCTGGCTCAAGTCGTACTCCAGGTTGGTCATATCCTGGAAGACGGGAATGACCGCGGTCTTCCCTTGATAAAGGAAGACCGCGCCCATAAAAATCTGCTTGACCGAGAATTGATCCTTGGACAAGACGTTGATCTGCACGGGCTCGATGCCCGCGTCCTGGGCTTCCTGCTTGGCCTTGTCGTTGGCGTCGGGGTCGATGAATTCGAGCTTCATCCGGCCGTGCGAGGCGCTGCGGTACTCTTCCAATAAATCGTGGATGTAGAACCCGTTGGGGCCGTAGGGCGCGGGCAGGTGCGGCGAGTAGTACACCTTGACCACCATGTCGTCTTTGAGTTGGTTCAAGATGTTCTTCGTGCCGGAGGAAAGCGTGTAGATGCGGCCGGCGGAGAAGTCAAGCCGCCCGTAGACGAAATGCGCCGCGACGTTCACCGCGGCCAGGATGGCCAGCACCAGTGCCGTGCCCGTCCAGGAGAACGCGAGCTTTTTGGTCCGGTTCATTTAAAATCGCCTGCTCGATAATCTCTGCGCCGTAAGATACAGGAAGCCGAAAATCACGCTGGCAAAATAAATCAGGTCGCGGGTGTCGAAGACGCCCTTGGACATGGCCATAATGTGGGAGTCGGAGCCGATGAAGTCGATCACTGTGGCCAAGGGCCCGGAGAAAAAGTTGTCGAGCTTGCCGAAGAGGAAGAGCGCGAAGGCGATGAGGAACGCCGTGACCAACGCGACGATTTGGTTCTTGTGCAGGGACGAGGCGTAGAGACCGATGGCGCCGTACATGAGCCCCAGGCAGGAGAACGAGCACAGGATGCCGATGGTCTGGCCCCAGTCCAGGTGCGAGGGCGGCTGGACCATGAAGGAAAGGACGATGGGGTAGAATAGGAGCCCCGCCACGGCCAAAAGGTAAAAGGCGGCGAATCCCAGGTATTTCCCCAAGGTGATGTCCCAATCCCCCAGCGGCAAGGTTGCCAAAGTCTCGAACGTGCCCGAGCGCATCTCCTCGGCCAGGAGGCCCATGGCCAGGGCCGGAACCAGGAAGGTCAAAAGCAACGGCACGAAGTCCTTCATGCCGATGATGGAAGCCTGCCCGGTCAAGAACAGCGGCAGCGTGAAGAGGTACCCGGTCAGCAGATAAAAAACGAAGAGCACTACGTAGGCCGAAGGCGACTCCACGTAGGTCTTCAATCCCCGCGCGGCCAGGGCTTTGACAGCGTAGAACTGAACGAAAGGCGCGGACTCGTTCATTGCGGCTGCTCCTGGGTCAGCTTGCGGAAAACTTCCTCCAAGCTCAAGGTCTTCTGGTCCATGGCCAGAATCGGCCAGCGCTTTTCCGCGGCCAGGTTGAAGGCGGCCTCGCGCAGGTCGGCCGTGGCCTCTGACTCGACGATGAAGCCCTCCTTGCCGCCGCCGTCGCGCTCCGGATAAACCCGCGCGGCGCCGGGGAGGCCCGAGAGCGCTTCGGCGACCGCCTCCGCGGGGCCCTTCATTTCCAGGTAGAGCCGATTCTTGTTCTGTAGATTGCCCGAGAGCTCGGCCGCGGTGCCGTCGGCGGCGATTTTTCCGGCGCTGATAATGATGATGCGGTCGCAGGTCGCGGTGACTTCCGAAAGGATGTGGGTCGAGAGCAGCAGGGTCTTTTCCTTTTTAAGGTCCTTGATGAGCTCGCGCACCTCCAAAACTTGGTTGGGATCGAGGCCCGAGGTGGGCTCGTCTAAAATCAGCACGTCCGGATCGTGAATGATGGCGCCGGCCAAGCCCAGGCGCTGGCGGTAGCCCTTGGAAAGCTCCCCCACCTTTTTGCCCACCGCGCTCTTCAAGCCGCAGGACTTAATAACCGCCTTGACCCTATTCATGCGCCGGGCCAAGTCCGTGAGGCCGCGCAGCTTGCCGATGTAGTGCAGGGTGTCGGTGACCTCGAAGTCCTCGTAAAGCGGGTTGTTCTCCGGAAGGTATCCCACGCAGCGGCGCACGGCCAGGGGCTCATCGGACACGTCGTGGCCCATGACTTCGCAGCGGCCCTCGCTTGCGGGCAGATACGCGGTCAAGAGGCGCATCGTCGTGGTCTTGCCCGCGCCGTTGGGGCCTAAAAAGCCGACAACCTGGCCCTTGGGGATTTCGAAGCTTATGTTATCGACTGCGGCGAGAGAAGCGAAACGTTTGGTAAGATTAAGAGCACGAATCATAACGTCGCTTATAATCTAAAACAATCGCATGAAAACTGTCAAGTCAATTTTAAAAATTTTTTTTCTGCCGGCGTGCATCGCGATTTTAGCTGCGGCCGCGATACCGCGGATGGCCGCCGCGCAAGGACGCGACGGAGAGCATGGTGAATTTCATCACGACGCGCAAAAGACGCATCGGTCCGCGGGCGGCCGGCGCCGCGCGAAAAAAAATCGCAAGCCAGCAACCGCGCCGCGGCGGCATTGGTGGAGCCGGCGCGCGATCCGTCCGAGACAGCAGCCGCATAAGAATAATTTCGCGCAGTTGCGCTCCGGTCGAATCGTTCGTCCGGCTTTTAAGCCCGCGCGGAGCTTCCCGCGCCCGCATGCTGTCCGAAATGCGGGTCGCCTCATAAAGGATAGGCGCTTTATCCCGCCGCCGCGCCGCGACTGGGACGGCGCCGGCATTTCCGCGCAGCCGCTTCATCAGCCGCCCTCTCCGAGAACTGTCGCTTTCAACAATCCGGTGTTTAGGCAGCGCGTCGCGGCCCAGCGGATTTCGGAAATGCGGCGCGGCCGCTACTACTGGCACAACGACGGCGGCGTGCGCTACTGCCTTTACCGCGACGCGGCCGGCGTGCGCTGGTACGGCTTTTATTCCGGCCGGACCTATTACTGGACCCGCCTGCAGTACGGCCGATGGTGGTGGTACGACCCGCTCTGGCAGCGCTGGGTGTACTACGACAACGGCTACTGGTGGTGGCAGAACCCGGCCTCGCCGCTGACGATTTACGTCTATTCCGACGGCGTCTACGAACCCTACGGCGGCCCGGTGATAAACGAGCCGGCCGCAATTATCACAGCGTCCTCCGCGCCCGCCGCTGCCGCGGCGGCGCCGGCGTATCATTCCGACGTGGACGTTCCCGATTATCAAGCGCCGGAGAATCCGGACAGCTACGCGCTGGTTATCGGCGTGGAGAATTATTCTTCCCTGTCCTCGGCCTCTTTCGCCGACCGCGACGCCCAGGCGATGGACGAGCACCTTTTGCACCTGGGCTATCCCGCGCGGAACATCATCCTATTAAAGGACAGCCAGGCCGGCCTTTCGGCCATGAGCAAGTACCTGGAATCCTGGCTGCCGGAGAACGTCGACAAAAATTCGCGAGTGTTCTTCTATTTCGCCGGGCATGGCGCGCCCGATCCGCAGAGCGGCGAGGCCTACCTCATGCCCTGGGACGGGGACGCGAAGTATCTCGCGCAGACGGGATACCCTTTGAAGAAGCTCTACAAGGACCTAAACGCCCTGCCCGCCAATCAGATTTACGTGGTGCTCGATTCCTGCTTCTCGGGCGAGGGTGGCCGCTCCGTCATCGCCTCGGGGACGCGGCCCTTGGTCACGCGCGTGGATTCCGCCTTGGGAGCGATGGGGCGGCTCATCGTATTTTCCGCCGCGGGCCAGGACGAAATCACGGGCACGGCGCCTGGACAGGGCCACGGGCTCTTCACTTACTATTTCCTTAAGGGTTTAAACGGCGCCGCGGCCGGGAACGCGGACGGCATCACGGTCCAAGAACTCTATGACTACCTGGCGCCGAACGTGGAAGACCAGGCCCGGCGGGACAACCGCGGGCAGACCCCCCAGCTTTTTGTTCCGCCCAACGGCCAGCGGCAGGACCTTATCGAGGACCTGAAGGGTTAGCGACTTTCCCAAATCAGCACTTCGGCGCCGGTTTTGCCGTCCGCGGTGAGCTTCGGCGAGCCCGCGCCCAAGAGCCTGGCGGCGTCGCCTTCGCGCAAGGTCCCCGCGCCTTCCAGATCCGCCGAGCCCTTGGCGATATAAAGATGCGCCGCGCGCGCGTCCGGAACCTTGACCGTCTCGCGGGGCTTCAGGCGTCCCACCCACAGGACCGCGTTTTTTTGCCGGATGGAAATGGCCGCGTCGTGCCCCCGCCCCGAGGCCACGGGCACGATGCCCCCTTTGCCCAGCTGCGCGGAAACGTCTAGCTGCTCATAACCCGGATTAATCGACTCCGTGTCAGGCAGGACCCACATCTGCACCAAGCGCACGTCCTTGGCCTTGCTCGGATTAATTTCCGAATGCCAAATGCCCGTGCCGGCGCTCATGCGCTGCGCCAAACCGGGATAGATAATGCCCTTGTGTCCTTCGGAGTCCTTGTGCTCTAGTTCGCCGTCCAGCACCCAGGTGACGATCTCCATGTCGCGGTGCGGGTGGGTCATGAACCCGGTGCCCGCGCGGATGACGTCGTCGTTGTTGACGATGAGGAGGCCGTGCCCGACGTTGTCCGGGTCGTAGTGCGGCCCGAAGCTGAAGGAATGGTAGGATTTGAGCCACTCGGTCCGGGTCAGAAATCGCCCGTCTTTTCTCCGCACGTCGATGACTCCCTCCCGGTTCTTCGCGTTCATGGCACGGCCTCCCCGGGCTTCCGCCCGATTGGTTCTTCTCCGCTACGCCTTCAGGCTCAGCGGCCCGGATCCGAAATGCGAGATGAGCAGCGCCCCTCCCAGCATGGACATGTTCTTCATGAACATGATTTGGTTCATCATGGCGGCCTGGGGATCGGACAAACCCCAGAACTTATGCATCATCAGCGTCACGGGGACGAGGAAGAGCACGATGAGCCAGGCGCCCCATTTGGCCTTGAAGCCCGTGAGGATGCTTAAGCCTCCCATAATCGCGATGAGGCCCGAGAGCGGCACCGCGATTGAAGCCAGCGGCACGCCTTGCGCCGCCGCGTAGGCGATGGTGCCCGCGCGGAAGTGGTTGGGCGCCGCGATAATGAAGATGGCGGAAAACAGCGCCCGGCCCAGCAGGACTAGGTATTTCATGGTTTTCTCCTTTTTACGGATTGAATTTCGCTGCGTCTTTTAATTCCGGATAAAAGCTTGGCCAGCAGGGCCTCAAGAATCTCCTGCTCGCGGGAGCTCAAGACGGAGAAAAGTTCGTCCACCCATTGCTCGTGGCGGGGCACGGCCCTGCGGCGCAGGGCTTCCCCCTTCGGAGTCAACGCCAAACGGTTGCGGCGGCGGTTCGCCGGATCCTCCTTGCGCGAGATGAGGCCGTCCTGGACCATTTTGTGGATGAGCGTCGAGACGTTGCCCTTGGTGACCATGAGGCGGCGCACCAGCGCGTCTTGGGCGGCGCAGGCGCCTCCCAGGGCTCCCAACTGAGCGAGGACGTCGAAGCGCGGGCCGCTGACGCCATCTTTGGAAAGCTGCGCCGCGGCCAGGCGGGAGACGGCGTTGTAAAGTCGCATGACGCGCACCCAGGCCAGCACCGAGGGTTTGACGTGGCGGCGGGGCGCGGAATCAGTTTCTTCCATAACAGTTTAATTATAAACTAATTACGCCTGCTTGTCAAGGCCCAGCCGGAAAAGAGGCCGGTACTCGGAGCCTGAAGCGGAGGGCCGGCTTTCGTAGAGGACGACGGCGCCGGCGGGCGAGGCGATAGATGGGCGGGCCGATTCTTCGCCGATGATGGACTTTAAGTCCGCCGCGGCTTTTTGCCGCGCGAGCCCGGGCGGGCGGCGGGCCAGGGTCAGGTGGGCGCGGAAGGTCCTGTTCATTTCGGCATCAGGCACGAGGCCGGCGCTTGAAAGATTTGGGATCAGCTTTTGGGCCAGGAGTGAGAGTTCTTTTTCCCCCCGCGAACAGCCGAGGTAAATCACGCGCGGATCGCGGGCTGAGGGGAATGCGCCGAGGCCGCCGAAGCCGATGTCGAACGTAAAAACGGACGCGCAGTTCCGCCGGATTACATCTTCAATTAGCGGGATTTTCTCAGGTTTTGTTTCCCCCAAAAAAGCCAGCGTTAGGTGGAGATTTTCAGGCTTGCTCCAGCGCCAGTCGGGCAGGCGCGCGGCCAAGGCCGATTGGATTTCGGAGAGCGCCCTGCGGGCTTCTTCCGAAACGGGAACCGCGATGAAAAGCCTCATGGAAAGCCGGACGGCTTAAATCTTAGTATATATAAGGAAGATGAGAGCCCTAATCCAGCGCGTGACGCGCGCCTCGGTCAAGCTGCCCGGCGGAGAGACCCGCCGCATCGGCCGGGGCCTGCTGATTTATCTGGGCGTGGGTCCGCAAGACGACGCGGCCGCGGCCGAGAAATTGGCGGAGAAAATCGCCGTCCTGCGTATTTTTCCGGATGAGGCCGGACGATTTGACCGCTCGGCCGCGGACTTGAAGGCGGAAATTCTGCTTATCTCGCAGTTCACTCTCTACGCGGACTGCCGAAAGGGCCGCCGTCCGGATTTCTCCCAGGCCGCTCCGCCGCAGGCGGCCAAGCCGGTCTACGAGCTTTTCGGCCGAATTCTGCGCGGAAAGGGTTTTCCCCTCCAAACGGGCGAGTTCGGCGAGCACATGGACGTGGAGTCGGAGACCGACGGGCCGGTCAACTTCTGGCTCGACACCCAGGCGTGGGACGGAGCCTGCGCGCCTTAACCGAGCGGGCCGGACTTGTCCTTCGGGCCGCAGAACTCCACGGGGTTGAAGACCGCGGCCTTCCGCGAGGTCAGCGCCGCGATGGCCAGAGCGGCCAAGGCGAGAATTCCCAGAAGAAGAACCAGCGACGCGTTGCCGGCCGGAACGGACGCGGCTTGCGTGAAATTAGGAACGGCGGAAACAGGGAAGATGTTCATGGAGCTATTGTGCCGCGATGGAATTTCCGATTTGTTGCGCGAGGCGGGCTCTAGGCGGGCGGCTCGGGGCTAAGCGACGATGCGTCCGACGGCGGCGGCAACGAGAATGAGAAGCTCACGCAGGCCGTGGGCGCGCGTGGGGATGCGGGAGCGGTCGTCCCAGTCGGCGGCGAAATCGGACTCCAGCTGGGCCGCGACCTGGGCGTTGCGGAACATGAGCGCGACTTCGTGGTTGACGCGCAGAGCGTGTCGGCTCCAGTTGGTCGAGCCCAGGATGACCAGGCTGTCGTCAAAGACGGCGGCTTTGGCGTGCAGGCGTTTCTCCTTGCCGTTGGGATCGTGAAAGAAGCGCGCGGGAACTCCGGCGCGCAAGAAGGTTTGGACGGTCTTGGCGTTGACCCCGCCTAGGTCGCTGTCGTCTAAGAGAATCTGAATGTCAGCGCCGCGCCTATGAGCGGCGATGAGCGCGTTGATGATGCGCGGATCGTTGATGAGATACTCCTCGGCCCGGATGCGCTTGGCGCGGGCGATGTGGTAGAGCAGGGCTTGAAGCGTTTCCTCGTGGTCCGCGTCGGTCAGGAGCGCTTCGATGCCGCTGCCAGGATCCATGGCCGGCGGCGTTATCTCGGGTAGCGGCAGGCCGTTGGAGAGCGCCCAGGCCTGCGCGAAAATCTTATTGAGGGCGTCGACCACGCCGCCTCGCAGCGCTAGATTGTAGTCATGGTTTTCGCCGGGGTCCTTCATCCAGTTGGTTCCCCCCGCCACGGCGCGGGTCTTGTCGGCGATGAGGATTTTCGCGTGGTCGATTTTGAAAAGCGCCCCGTGCAGCTCGCTGACGGGGTAAAAGACGACCTGCGCGCCGGCTCGGCGCAATTCGCGGATAAGTTTGATTTTAAGCAGGATGCGCCGCGGCGACCAGCCTGGAAATGGATCAAGCACGACGCGGACAGGAATCTCGCGGGCGCGCGCGGCCAAGGCGTCGACCAACTGCTGATTCTGGACGATGAACATCTCCACGTCCAGAGATTTTTTCGCTCCGTTGATGACCTTGAGGCTCTCCGAGACGAACGCATTGGCGTCCTCGATGACCCGGATGGAAGATCCGCCCAAAGTGAGCGCGAACTCGTTTGCGGCCTCGGGCGCGGCGGGCGCATAGCGCGGCAAGGAGGCTTGGGTTTCGGCAAGCGGCTTAGCCCACGCGCCGTCTTGCAGGCCGGCCGAAAGTTCGGAGAGATTTTGAAGCCGCGGGAGGTCTATCTGCGGTGTCAAGGGCGCCAGCGCGCCTAGCGCGTTTACGCCGATATCGTCCGGGACGCCGTCGACTTGAGCCCAGGACGCGGCGGCGATGGAAAGAGAAAGGCCCAGAAGCGAAAAGAATAACCCGACGCGGCGCTTCGTTTCAATCATGGTGCGATGCATCAGAGTATATCCGGGACGGGCGGGTGCTGAACAGGGGCTTCCGGGTTTTTCTTCTTGGGCCCAAGGGCCTAAGCGCGGAGAGGGTGGGATTCGAACCCACGAGGGGCGGTTAGACCCCTAGCGGTTTTCAAGACCGCCGCCTTCGACCGCTCGGCCACCTCTCCATAACTTAGAAAATCATTATTTTTCAATGATTTTCTCAAACTCAATATTTCCCCTTTAACGCTCAATATCGGGAAAGTGTCCAAAAAGTGTCCACTCTAAACCCTCAAAGGCACCAAGTGAGATAAATAGAGCGATGCATTTATGCCTATGGTTTCAGTCCGTCCACTATTGAAAGAACAAGTGCAACATAATGTTGCACACGACTAGCTGCATAATAACAAATTGCTTTGGGGCCCATTCGGGCATAGGGTAGAAGAAGGCGATTGCTAATTTATGCTTTATGACTTGCCGGCGGACCAGAATGCCCACACAAACGGTCCATGGCCGCACCGAATATTCCGGCTGCGGCGCGCTTATGGTCAGGGGATAGATGCCCGTAGCGCTGGTCCACCATTTGAGCGGTCGTATGACCGACAAGCTCGGCAATAGTCTTAAGGTCGATGCCGTTCATCATCATGTAAGAGATCGCCGTATGGCGCAAATCATGAAACCGGAAATCTTTAATGCCTGCCCTGCTAAGCGCTTTTAAGAATTGATCCCGGATGTATTTTATGGGACCAGTCCCCTTATCCTTGTTAAACACGAATTCGTCGTGCGGTTGGCTCTTTCGGCGCTCTAGTATTTCATGAGCTCTTGGGGGAATGGCCACCTGATCCGGTTCTTTCTTCTTTGTTCGCGGGAAATAGACATACCCGTTGGCAAGATCCACTTCCTGCCAGCGCATGCCTAGAATTTCCCCTTGGCGTCGCCCGGTATAGAGCGCAAAAGTCACTACGTCTCTTACGGCGGGAGTACAGCAATCAAGGAGGAGCCTGATTTCCTCCGGCTTAAGGTAACGTTTGCGAATGGATTCCCGCTCATCGAACAATTTTATTCCAGCCAAGGGATTGCTGGTAATGACTTTCCATTCGACGGCCTTGTTGAGCACTTTGCGCAGAAAAGCGACTTCTCTATTGACCGTTGCTTTGGACACAGTCTTAGCCTTGTGGGCGGTCCATTCAGCGATAGTTGCCTCCTGCACCGCTTTATCGCGTCGTGCAAAAGCTTTCCCGGAACGGCCTCTCCAGTGGTGCTGCTTCGGCTCCTTAATTCGCTGAGCCATATACTGCTCAACCGACGGGATGTCGATTTCGATGAGAGGGGTGCTTCCAAAAGTTTTAAGCAATCGTTTGGCCCGGGTCTCATCATCATCGACCGTTTTTATGCGGCCTTTTTCCCATTCGAGATAGCGGGCGGAAAAGCTTCGCAAATTCTCATTGCTGACTTTTCGGACGTTGAGGAATCGCTTCTCCGCGATTTCGAGCTTGCGCTTGGAGAGCACCGATTCGGCGAGCTTTCGATTCGGACCAATTCGCTCACGAACGCGGCGGCCGTTGGCGCGGTAATCGATGAACCAGTTTTCACCTTTTTTGATAATGGCCATTAGTTAGTCTCCGGCGAATATACGAACAAGCCGCGAAATAGTTCCCTCCGTTTAGAAGCTCTTGCTTGGCTCTACTGTCCGAATCTCGATCCATTCGTTGATGCGGCGTTCAGGAAACCGCGTTAAGCGGCCCACCTTCGTGTAGGGAATGCGTTTTTGGCTAACCCAGGATCGGATGGTCCAGGGTTTGACTCCCCCCAACCGGTCGCAGACCTCCTCAATCGTCAGCAGACGTTCCATAACGGCTCCACTTTCTGTCTTCAATATTCAATCCTCCTTGGCAGGTATATTTTGAGCGGCGTATCGGCTGGCACGGAAATGCTGGTGGTGATTTTCTCGCGGTTCTGGTCAAGCGTCGAGGCCGCCTCGTTGGAGAGGCCCTGCACGGCCTGGTCCGCGATGGGGTTGGCGGCGGTCATGCTCACGGCGTCCTGCGTGCCGGTGACCAAAGAGCGCAGCACGGTGTTCGCCACCTCAGAGTCCTTGTGGGTTTCCACCTTGCCTGGAATGCCCAAAGAGCCGTCGAGGGACAATCCCAAGCCCTCGATCTCAATCTCGTCTCCTTTGGGAAAAACCATGGTGTGGAAGGTCACCAGGATTCGGTCATGGTCCTGTTGGACCGAGACCGTGCCGATGACCTGCGTTCCGGCCGGGATGACCACCTCTTTCAAGTAGTCCACCTCCCGGTCGACCACGGCGATGGCGGGCGACTCGACGTTGTAAGAGAAGACCGCATTGACCAAGCGCGCCGGGAACGTAAAGCCGGTGGGCAGGAAGTAATTCGTCTTGCGTTGCTCTTTCTTGGTCACCCCCTTCCACGGCTTTGGCGTCCCGTCCATTTTGGCCGCGGTAAAGACCGCGGGATCCAGCGCCATCGTATCTGACTGCGCCCAGGCGCTCCAGGCCGGGACGAGCAGAAGCAGCGTCAGGCCAATCCTCGATTTATTCATGGTTTAAAATGGAAGGGCCAGCGGCAGGGACAATCTGCGGCTCTTCCCCCCGTCCTCCTCAAGTACGATATGAACCGACATTCCCTTCAATGGCGGCTTGAAAAGCAGATAGCCTTCCCTGGCGTTGCCGGCTTCGACCAAGACACGGAAGAGCGTCCGGCTTTCCAGAGGAACGCCATTATTCAGCACAGCGAAATGGTCGATGAAGAAGTCAGAGTCGGAGGAGTTATCCACAGCCACCTTCAAAACGTAAAACCCCTGCCTCTTCTCGATGCCCAGGAACCTCAACGAGACGTTTTCCGATGATGTCTCTTGGCTCAGCGCGAACTTGGACTGGTCCGTTTCATAGTAATCCATCACGTCTTGCCAGGCGAAGTCCGCCAAGTTTGACCCGGCGCCAGGCGGAATAAGCCCCGGCTCAGCGGGGACCGGATTGCTTTGGGCCGGCAAAGGCGGAACGGCTTTATTCCGCGCCGGCTTCTTGGCCAATGCCTTCGGCTTAACCCTAACAGGTTCCGCAACCGGGATGGGTTTTAGTCTCCGGTGCCGAATGGGTAAGGATTTCTTCCGGGCAGCCCTTTTTATGGCTTTCTTCTTTTGCACCACGGGCTTCTCTACGGCTTCGGGCGGCGGCGCAGCCGCCTCACCGGTGAAAATTGCCTTCCCGGTCAGGTTTGCCGTCGGAACTGAAGCCTGGCTCTTAGCCTGCGGCTCGAACCAAAACAGCACCCCTAAAGCCAGGGATACCCCGACAAGAATGAGCGGCGTGGCCTGGCTGCCTCTAGCGCTTAAAGTATGACGCCGCATAATCCTCCACCAACAATCCGTAGGGCGCTTGCGCGCTCCTGGGAACTTTCTTCAAAACGACGTCATCCTCGAAAACAACCTCGTGCTCGGCCACGCCGGGCAGATAGGAAGCGATATCCCGGTAGCCTTTGACGCGGCAGTCGATGGCTTGCGCGGTCTCGTCCTTGACCGCGATCTCGGTAATGACGAGCGAGGCGTGCAGCTTTTGCGCCTTAAGTTGCTCGACCGAACCGCTCCGGTTCAGTTGGTCCTGCGCCTTTTGCTGGAATCCCGGCGTCATCATGGAGAAGGCTTGCTTCAAGTCCGCGTGGCAGGTGTAGCAGTTGAGCTCGGTGAAGAACCGCTCGAAGAGAGAGACGAAGTTCTCGATCTCCGCTTGATTTGGCCCCGCGTCCTGGACCGATGTTCCCGTAGCGCCGCCGATGACCTGAACCTGCCCATCGGCGGCCAATCTGATGACGACCGGCGGGCGGCGCAGGGCGCCTCTAAGCAACAGGAGCGCGAGGAACGAGAACGTGCACGAACACCACAGCCCAACCCACAAGGCGCGGTTGGCGCTCTCAAGCCCGCCCCAAACCTCGTAATAGGCGGGAACCGCCAATGGATCGGAGTCATTTGCGGCTTCCTGCTTCGGCGCGGCCTTGTCCTTTTTCGAGGGAAACAAAAACTTAAGCATGCGGCGGCTCCTGTCCCGTTGATCCGTGTTCCTTGGGTTTGTCCGGGTGATTGAAGATGCGTCCATAGGCGGCGGTGGCGGAAGACGGGTTGCTGTGCTGGGGCGCGGGCGCCGCGGGTTCGCGGCCGGCGGACTTCTGCTTTTTCTCTCCCCATGTGCTGCCCTTGCTCCGGTAACCCTTGACGGCCTGGCCCAGCGGCCTAAAAGCTCCCTTGACCATGACCGCCTCAACCGCGGCCACGGCCGCTTCGCCGAAGATGGAGAGCCCCTCCCCCGAGATAAGGCGCGCGGCCAAGAGCGGCGTTCCAAGGACCATCAGGAGAAAACAGATGTTGACCGTGAGGATGCCCAGGAAATCATCCGCGATGCCGCCGGCATTGACGGTCGACGGGCTCAAGGTCAGCCACACCCGCACGGCCAAGCGCAGGAAAAAGCTCCAGAGCCCGATTTGGATAGAGTTCACGAGCCAGCCGCGCAGGACGCCCCGCGTCTTCTCGCCCACGCCGCAGACTATCGCGATGGGCCCGAAGGTGAAGAGAACGCTCAAGAAGCAGGCCTGAATAATGACGATGGCCTCCTTGGCCACCAAGGCCAGGAGGCTTGAGAAGAAAAGCACGATGGCCTGTATGGAGCTCAAGGGGTGCGTGAGCCAGGACAAGACGGAAGAGCCCGGGGCGCTGAGGTTTTGAATTAGGAAGCTTCCCCAGTCCTGTTCGCTTAAGACCGCGAAGGAAAGCGCCTGGGCGATATCCAGGAACAGGGAGTAGAGCCAGGTGTATGAGAGCAGGCAGGCAAGGACGATGGCGAGGCGGATGATGAAGGCCCCGTAGTCTGGCGCGCCCTTGCTTCGCATGGCCGAGACGTTCATCTCGACCGCGGTGTAGGGCAGAAAGACGGCCAAGAGCGCCACGGCGATTGTCGTGGTCACGGACACGAGTCCCCCCATCTGCGTCGGAATCTTAGTGATGTCGACCAGGACTCCCGGGTTCATGGCGCCACCCCCGAGGCCGCGGGCTGCGTTTGGATGCCAGGATAGCGCGCCTTGATGCTCTGCGATATGCTTTGAATCATCGTGGCTTGGCCCTCGTCGCTCCTGTTCTGGCCCGAGAGCTGCAAAGAGGAGAGCTGGATGAGGCGCAGGTCGTCTTGATGGATTTGCGCCAGCATCTGAATCTCAAGCCCTTGCGACTGCGCGGTGAGGTTGGCCGCGTCCTTGGGGGAGAGCCCCGAGGCGTTCTGGGCGATGGAAGCGCCCGTCTTCTGGTCAGAGATGACGTTGGCGGCCTCCGATCCGGCGTATTTGAGGTTGTTATAGATGGTCTGGTCCACGGTCTGGAAGAAATTATCCGTGGCGGTCGGGCCCGAGTAGGAGTTGAGCAGTTCCTGGCTCTCCTGCTGGAGCTGGGAGTCTTCGGCGGTCTTGAGCTGCTGGCCCAGGTTGTAGGCCAGGCCGCGGCCTGAGTTGAGCTGCTTGAACTGCTGGTAGTAATTGACCGAGGCCTGGTAGTTCTGCCTAAGGACCTCCAGCTGCTGGACCAGCTGGATTTTCATGAAGGCCTCGAATGCCTCCTCCTGGGCCGCCTGCACGCCGCTGACGACCGAGCCCACCAGGAACTGGGCGCGCGCCGGCGGCGCGCCAACCGCCAAAATGAGCAATAGAGTTGCTGCCGTTCGATTCATGAAGACCTCCTGGACGCCGCATCGGCGCCTTGTTCCTTTCTCTTAAAACAGAGCCGAATCCTGCGTTGTCGGATGGGATGTTTCGTGGGCGGTTTATTTAAACCGAACCCTTGATTTAGGCGGGAGCGCATGTTACACTGCCATTGATGCTTGGACAATTCACCGCCGTTTACTTCAAAGAAGGGAAATGGTATGTGGGCTACGTGGAAGAAATCCCCGGAGCCAACAGCCAGGGCCGCACGCTCGCAGAGACGAAGAAGAATCTCAAGGAAGCCCTTGAGATGGTCCTTGAAGCCAACCGGGTGATCGCCCACAAAGCTCATCACGCCAAAGCGATCGAAGAACCAATCTCCATCGCGGTCTGATGAAGCGGCGCGAGCTTTTGCGCCACTTGACGGCCCATGGGTGCCGTTTCCTCCGTGAAGGCGGGCGCCACTCCCTGTACTGGAATCCCGCGGATAAAAGAGTTTCCGCCGTTCCCCGCCACGCGGAAGTGGCGGATTTCCTGGCCCGCAAGATTTGCCGCGACCTGAATATTCCGGAACTCTGATCCTTCCTTTCATTTCTCGCGCGCCACGCATTTGCGTTCCTCCGCCATCTTGAGCAGCACTTCTGGCTCTGAGAGCCCGGGGTTGCTCTCGCGCAAACGGCTTTCCTTGACGAAATCGCCGGGGTCCGTGGTGCAGATGCAGTAATCGAGGTCCCCAGGCTCGATGCGGGCGACCATCGGGTGCGCGCCGAACTTGACGAAGATGTCCGAGAAGTCGCCCGGCTTGGACTGCAGGGCCTTGACCGCGTCGACCTCGTTGGGGTTCAAGTCGAACTGGCCCAGGAGCTCGTGCCCCTTGGCGAGCTTCAAGACGTACTTCACGTAGCTGTTTCCCACGATGGCCGAGGCCGCCTTGGTGTCCAGGAAATCCTTGGGCGACTGCGAGACCGACAAGACGGCGCCGTTGAACTTCCTGGCCGTGCGGTAGAGGTTCTGGATGAGCTCCGAGCCCGTATCGTCGTTGAAGAACTTCCAGCCCTCGTCGATTACGATCATCTTGCGCAGCTTCCTGTCCACCAGCTTGCCCCAGAGGATGGAGCGGATGACGAAGAAGTAAACGGATTGCAGGGAGGCGTGGTTCTCCAAGTTCTGTAGGTCGAAGACCACGAGACGGTTGTCCACGTTCAAGTTCCCCGGCCGGTTAAAGAGCCGGCCGTACATTCCCGTGGTCCAAAGCTCCAGCGCGTCCGCGTAGTCCTTGGCCGAGGCGCGCTCCGAGGCTAGGCGGTAAAGCTCTTCCCGCACGTCCGACAAGAGGACCTCTTCCTTTTGGGCGTAGGCGTTCTTGATGGAGCGTTCAAGAAATCCCTGTTCATTGACCGAGACGGTCTTCCCCGCGCTCACGCACATCCGGGAAATAAGCAGCGATAGGTAGGCCACCGCGTCATCGTCATAGACGCCGCCCGGAGCCAAGCGGCTCCTGGGCGGGAAGGGATTGAAGCCGTAGCGCTCCGAGAGCGTCACCTCCAGGTATTCCCCTCCGAAGGCCGAGGCCATCTTGCGGTAAGAGCCGCCCACGTCGATGACCACGACGTGGTTGTCCGGCGAGGCGATGATGAAGTTGTTGAGGAGGTAATTGACGGTGAAGGACTTGCCCGAGCCCGTGGTGCCGAGCACCAGGCCGTGCTTGGCCGGGAGCTCGTGGTCGAAGGGGTCTAGGCAGAAGAGTTCCCCCAGCGGCGTCTCAAGGAGCATCTTCTTCTCCTTAGAGCCGCGCCAGGTGCCGCTCAAGGGCAGGAATCCCGCCAGGGCGTCGGTCTGGGCGTAGAACTTGCGGTCGTTTAGCTCCGCGTGGCCGGGGATGGATTGCAGGAAAATCCGGAAGTGGTTCATGTCGTCCGACACCGCCTCGGCCGAGGCCAAATCCCTGAAGGCGCTCAAGACCGGGTTGGTCTTGTCTCTTAAGTTCTCTAGGCTTTTTCCCTGCACCAGCACCGACATGGAGAACCTGAAGAGCCGCTGCGCCGAGGCTCGGATTTCCGTGATGAGCTCGTCTAGCTCGATGTGCTTCTGCTCCGCCTCGTAGTTCTTGGTCCAGGCCGAGAAGGCGAGCGTCCTGGTGATGTTGTTCTTGAGCTTGAGGCTTGAGATGGCCTTTTCCGTGTCCAGGGCATGAGCGGTCAGGACGAAATCGCAGTCCGGCCACAAAGAGTTCATGAGCCGCTGGGTATAGGCCGCGTGCGAGCCTTCCGGCAGGCGCAGCAGGCTTATGCCCCTAAACCAGCGGTCGTTGACCTGGACGTGGTCGAACTCTTCCCGCAGGGGGCTTAAAGCCGCCTGTTCCCGAAGAGTTCTTAAGGGTGAAAAGCGCAGAGGCGCAAAGTTTGGAGAAGACGTTTGACGTCCGGGATTAAGGTGCTCCGTGACGAGCTTTAGAGCCTCCCCGACGTCCAGCCTGCGGAACTTGATGCCCATGGTCCCCAGGCGCTCCGAGACGATGCGCTCAAGGGCTTGATGCTCCCGTTGGCGCTGCCTGTGGAAATCCTCCGCGCGGTCCTTCAAGTTCCTGCGGAATACCGGCATGAGCCAGGTCATGGGCGCCTTGCCGTTTAGAGGCTTGCTGGTGGCGAAGAGGAAATGCCTGCGGCGCTGGGTGAACTTGCGCTCCATCGCCTCGCATTTCTTCTCGACGATGGTCCGAGGCCAGGCGTCCGTGAGGCTCTGCAAGGCCGCGGCCTTGTAAGCGCGCAGCGTCTCCTGGTCGTTTTTCCTGATTTGGACCAGAAACTGCAGGACCGAGCCCGCGGGAAGCGAGTTCAAGAAAGCCCCGGCCTGCGCGTTGAAGAGTTCGAAGCGCGATGGCTCCATCAGGAAGGCGTTCTCAAGCTGCAGTTCGTAAACGCTTGAGTAGTCGAGGTTAACGCCGACCAAAGCGCCGTCCTGGGCGCTCCAGAGGTTCAAGTACTGCGCCAACGGCGGAGCCTTGGGGCCGTGCAGGGCGGCGCGGACGTTGGTCAGCCCCAGTTCGACGCCGTTCATGGGGTTTTCTCCGACTCATCGAAGCGGCCGATGCGCTTGAAGCGCCCGGCCAGGACGTAGCGGAGCGCCACGAGTAGGTAGCCCTCCGGTTTGCCGCGCTTGACCGCGCGCAGGCCCCAGTAGGCCAGGAATAAAACGGCGGTGTTGACGAAGAGCCCGTTGCGGTTGAATAGGAAGGCCAGGAAGAAAATGAGCAGCAGCGCCGCGCCGTCGCCCAGTTCGAGTCCCAGGAATTTATCCGCGCTGTTTAAGTTCCGGTACACCTTGATTGGTTCCATGGTTATTGGCCGGGAAGGCGTCCCCGCCCCGGAGCGCCCGGAGCGGGGAGCCGTTCCCATTTAAGCCGCCGCGCTCGCCTCCTCCCGCGCCGCCGCCTTGCGCTCGATGACCGTAAGCATATCGGCCTCGATGCCCCAACCCCAGCCCTTTTCCCCCTGCCAGGTGCGCAGCCGACCCTCCACCTCGACCACGTCGCCCTTGCCCAGGACGGCGGCTTGATGAGCCAGAGCGCGCCAAGCCGTGACCACGATGTAGTCGTGGAACGGCTTACCGCGGCCGGGGCGCTCGACCGCCACGGTGAACTGCGCCCTGAACTTATCGTCCGTCTCGCCGTAATTCTTCACCCCGGCCTTGTCCGCCAGCCGGCCGACGATGCGCGCTTCGTTCACGTTTCCTTCGCGCCGGGCGCCCTGCGCGTTGGACGCTTCCGGCTTTTCCTCCCTCTCGTTTTGTTCCATGTTCCTCCTGATTCTTTCCAGCATCTCCCGGGCTAACTGCCCCACGGGCACGGCCGCTACGCGCATCCTAATTCCCGGTCAGGGACTTCAAGATGGCGAGCACCGAGCTCGACAGGAAGATGAGCGCTCCACCTCCGATGACGTAGCACCCCCTCCGCATGGCGTCCTGGTCGCCCATGGCGAGGCTCACGCCCACCATGATGACGCCGATGAGGAACACCCCGGGGCCGAGCGTGCTCACGAGCCATCCCGCGGCTGAGTTGAGGAAGCTCCCCACCTGGCCGGTATTGCCCGAGTACTGCGCGAAGGCGGGCGCGGCATACATGAGCGCCATGCCGGCCGCCATCAGCGTTTTCTCCACGTTCTTTCTCATTACGTTTTCCTCCCGCTTAATTCCCTACGGCACTTGAAGATAGGGACACCGCGTCCAAAAGCCGGTAGGCCCGGGCGTTCGCCGGGTCGTCCGACAAAATCTCGGCCAAATAGCGCTCCGCCCGGGGCAGGTCGTCCGAGGCCTGGGAAGACTGCGTGCCTTGCGCGTAGGCCAGCGCGGCCAGGTAATAGAGCTTGCTCAGGTAGAACCGTTCCCGAATCGATTCTGGGTGCTCGGCGCGGTAGTCCTCTAGGGCTTTTTTCGCGCGCTTGTTCCGCTCACCGGGAAAGGCGCGCAGCAAGGCCAGGGCAGCGCCGGCAAGCTTCTCGTCGCACCGGCCGTCTTCTTGGCCGTAGAGCCGGACGAACGTGCCGCGGATGGATGAGTCTTGAGTTGAGATGGCCGCTTCAAGCGCCGCGACCTGCGGCGCGGTCGCGGAACTCTCCACCACTTGCAGCGTGTCGGCGATGGTCTTGGCCTCATCGACGTGTCCCGCCGCCAGCAAGCGCCGCGCGGCGGCGCTGCTACTATTGAAGGTCTTGACGGCATAAGAATCGTAAGCGGCGGGTCCGACGCGGTCTTTAATCGAGGCAAGAACGCGGAGCAGGTGAGCTTTATTCGCGGCCTTTAATTCCAGCAGGGCCGCGATATGGCCGTAGGCTTGCTCTTCCTCTCCCGGCTTGGGGTTGAGCGTATCGTCGGTCGAGAACTGTTCGATTTCCTGCAATCTCAACGCCTTTTGGGTGTTCTGGAGGGCCTCGGCGGGCTTGGGATTACCCGGCTCCAGGAAACCGGCCAAAGAGAACCACGTCTGCGCTTGGTCGTAGATCTGGTTCTTGAAATCGAGTTCGCCCTGGGCGTAGTCCAGCCGCGCGGTCTCTAATGCCTCGGCCTTGGCCGCCTGGAACTCGTGGTCAACTACTTCCTGGTAGACCTCTTCCGGCTGCGCGCGCGGCGGCTCGAAGCGATAGGTGAGCGTGAACCGGTGGTCCAAGGAGAACGGCTCATCGGACAAGGAGTAATCCAGGCTGAAGCGCCCGTCTGGGGTTTGGACGCCAAAGCCGGTCGAGAGATAGCCGTCATAGCCCAAACGGACGGTCAGGATGTCGAGGTAGTCATACTCAAGCCCGATGGCGGGGTTCAGACCGGGCGCGCCGCTGACTTTCCTTAAGACAAACAGCACGCTTGCCCGGTCATGCTCGATGACGCCGGAGCTTATCGGCCGCGAGGCGGCCTGGAAGGACATGGCGGCTCCGGCGCGGAACTCACGGGGATAAGTGTCCGCGCTGTTTATCAGCGTGACGCTAGGCTCGATGAGGTTCTTTACGTCGGCCCCCGCGCTCCAGACGACGCGGTTAAGACCGGCGAACTCATCGGCCCAGTAGCGCCCCTGCGTGCCGGCGTCCAAGCCCCAGCCGCGCCCAGAGTAACCCGCGATGTTGAAATCGAGGACGTTCGCCGTCGCCCCGGCGGACCAATGCCGCCCCAGGCTGTGCCCGTAGCCCGCCATATAGACCGATTGCGTGTTGGACACCGTGGTCCCTGGGTCGTTGATGGTCTGGCGGGCCACGATGTTGTTCCGGTTGAGCTGCAAGGCCCCCGCTCCGAAGGTTCCATAGGGCGAGGGAACCGAGAGTCCGATGAAGTCGTAGCGCGCGCCGTCAAAGAGGAACATGTGCTCGCCCGCGAGCGCGCCCCCGGCATCCGCAAGCCCCGCCGGGTTCCAGTAAAGCGCCGTGGGATCGTGGATGGTGGAGACCACGGCGCCAGAGAGCGCGGCGGCCGCGGCGCCGGGGCCCTGGGACAAGAGCTGGCTTGAGGCCGCGGCGACCTGAGCCCGGGATGGACGGGCCAGGCAGGTTAAGAAGGACATGAGAAGAATCCCCCTCACTTGACCACCAGCATGAAGAAGGTCGTTGAGCCCAACGGGCCGGAGAACCGCACGCGGCAGATGTAGCTCCCGTCGAAGAAATCCCGGCCGTAGCGGTCGCGGCCGTCGAAATGCACTTGGCTGACGCCCGCGGGGATGCCGTAGTAGTCCTGCCTGAAGAGCAGGTCCTGCCACTCGGAATAAATCTCGACCGTCGCTTTCTGGTAGCCCGAGGCCGGGGCGTTGAAGACGATATTGGTCCCGCCGCGCTCGGGACTAAAGGGATTGGGGTAGTTGTAGGCCGCGGGAAAGCTGCCGGACGGGGTTAAGGAGAAGGTCTCTACGGGCGTAAGCGACTCGGCACCGTAGGGATTTGCGGCGGCGAGCTGGAGATAGTAAGTCCGGTAGTAGGACAAGCCCGTCAGATCGACGCTTAAAGTTCCTGTGCCCTGCGAGACGATGTCTTGCAGGCGGACATCAGCGCCGACGCCCAGTTGGCGCAGGCTGCTGATCGCGGCCTGGGTGGACTGCGTGACGGCGGCCAGGGCGGCCATGTTCTGCGGCGAGTCGCCGAAATAAACGGTGTAGGTGATGGGGTCGTTCTGTGGGTCCGAGACGGCGTCCCAGGACACCGACGCTCCGCCGGACATGGTCTTGATGACGGGCGAGGACAGGGCTGGAGAAAGAATATTCGGAACGTCGGGCGGGGCGTTCAAAAACAGCGGCGAGAGCGTCTGGGTCGCGGACCCTGGGGTCGAACCGGAAATCGGCGTTATGCCGCCCAAGCCGTCCTGAGCGGTGACGCTCCAGTAATACGTCGTGCCGTAATCCAACGGGAACGAGTAATCGGTCGCCGTCGTCACCGCGATGACGGCCAAATCAGCGGACACGCTCGATAGGCTCACCGCGTAGGACACCGCGTCGCCGTCCGGGTCGATGGAAGGCGTCCAGGACAGGGTCGCCGAGGAACTGCGCGTCAGCCACGTTCCGGTTCCCCCCAAGACCTCGAATGGTCCAGGAGGATTGTTGAGGAGCGCGATGCTGAAGCTCTCTATAGGAGAGAGCGCCTGCAAAAGCGGCAGACCGTCATAGCTTCCTTGGGCCTCTACTTGCCAGTAATAAGTGGCCCCGAAGCCGAGCGACGGCGATGACCAGGACGTTCCGGCGGTCTCATCCGTCATGTTGAGCGCTCCCGGCGCGGTGCCGAGATAGACGGAGTAATTTATAGCGTCGCCGTCCGCATCCTGGGACGGCTGCCAAGCGAAGGCTTCGGTCGAGACGTGCTGGGAGAGCGCGCCGGCGGGTGAAATTGGCGTCGGAACGGAGGGCGCTCCGGCCATGACGTAGCGCGCAAGCTGCGCGCCGGAGGCGAGGTAGAGCACGCGCGAATCCGAAGCCGCGCCGGCCGCGACGGACTCCCCGGCGTCTATCTCGTTCAAAAGCGAGCCGTCCGCCCCGATTTTCTCGATGCCCGAGACGCATCCGGTCGCTCCGCATAGCGGATTCGCGACATAAACGTCTGACTGGGGGTCCGTCCAGAGGGACGAGGGCGTGAAATTGGTGGTCCAAGATGCGCCCGGAACCGCGCTCACCAGATTCCCGGTGGAAGAAAAAGACAGCACCTCGCCGCAGACGGGGTCGGCCACGATGACGTTCCCTTGGGCGTCCACGGCCATCAAGGCGGGCGTGATGCAGTTGGAGCCTGACGCGTTTTGGGCGGCGTTGGTCTTAAAATCGCTCACCTCCCGGCCTTGGAAGTCATACTGGAGCACGAAGCCGTCGGTCACGGAGCTCGGCCCCGTGGCGCAGCCGACGCAGGACGGATAGGACAGGTAGAGGGTCTCTTGGTAGCCGACGTAAACGAAGCCGTTGGCCGCGTCGATGGCCGCAGAGAAGGACGGCGGCGCCTCGGGAACCGGAAGGACGATGGTCGCGCTGCTGATGAAGGCTCCCGCGCTATCAAAACGGCGCAAGACCAGCGTCTTTGCGGACGAGTAGCCTGAAGCGTCTAGGATATCCGTGGCGCCGGAACTCTGCACAGCGAAGGCGGCCGGGGAAGAGACCGCCGTGCCGTAGGTAAGGCGAGGCGTCATATTAGGGAAGGCGTACTCGGCCACGCTGTAAGAGCTTTGGCCAGAGGGACGCTCCAGCAGGTAGACGTTTCCCCCGGCGTCCGCCCCCGCGGCCTGGACCGAGGCCTGCGGCAGGTTGAAGTTCGCCTGCTGGAAGTAATTCTCGGCCCGGGCGCGGCCGCTGCTCGCGATGGCCAGGGCCATAAGCGCCGCGCGGACCGTCGATTTTCTTACGCGTATCATTTGGGCAAATCTCCCTGATGATCGAATTGAGCGGCCTTGCCAGGGTCCGAGACGGCCTTCTCCAACTCCAAACCGTCCTCGAAACTGGGCTCGACCGAGGGCAGCTCAGGCGCGGGGCCGTCGAACGATAGGCGGTAGACCCGCGCGCTTCTGGCCAGGCACGGCTCCTTGCCCGGGGAGAAAAACAAGGCCGAGCCGTGCCGGAGGTTCTTGAGCGCGTTGGGATGGACCATGAACTGCTCGACCGTCCGGCGGGACATCTCCCCCGTGCCATTGGCTAGCCCCAGCCAGCCCCGCTTCACGCGTTCGGTGTCCTCTGTGGTGCGGTATGTGCCGACCGAGCCGGCCCAGAACTCGGCGTCCTGGGGATCCGGCGTGCGGAAGCAAATCTTGCAGCCGGAGGTGTTGTTGTAGACCGCGGACGCGAAGGCCTCGGCGTCCATCCCCCGCACTTTCTTCAACTGCCCGCGATCCTGGTGGGACAGGGTGGTCCATAGGTTGGCCGAGCCCACGGTCGAGATGAAGGACGCGAAGACCGGGGTCGCGAACTCGGCGAACTCGTCGATGACGACCGAGGCGGGGCGAGGTTTTTTCCCAGCCTTCTGGCGAAACGACGCCACGGACAAGAGACCAGAGATGATCATGCGGCCCAAGGGGTTGGCCAGCACCTGCAGGTAGCCTATCGGCACTGCGAAATACGCCAAGCGACTGGCGTCGAATATCTCCTCAAGCTTGATTTTCGGCGAATAGCTGTTTAAAAGCGTGCCCAAGTTGCCCGTGGTCCAAGGCCTTAAAGCCGATGTGAGCGCTGTAGAATCCGGGGCGTCCTTGAACTGCCGGCTCGCGATGCCGACTAGCCGTCTATCCGAAATAGATTGGAAGGCCTTCTCCCTGGCTTCTTCGAAGCTGAAGTAGTTGAAGCAGTCCTTCAAGGTGAACTGCTTGCCGGTTTGGCAGAATATTTCCGCCATGTTCTGGATTTTGGCGTAGTCCACCGAGCGGTAGTAGTCCTGCCCCTCCCCGGATGAGGTGGGCTCGCGGCCGATGGCCCGCGCAATCTGGTTGGCGATGGCCGTGGCGTCTTGCCCGGGCACCATCCGGATGGGATTGAAGGTCATGGAGCGGTCGTCATGCGGATTGAAATATCTCACGTCCGCATCCCGGCCGGAGGCTGACGCCAGGCGCAAAAACTGGTCGAAGTCGCCGTGGTCCCCCTTGGCTTCCATGAAAAAGACCGGCATGCCCTGGCGCATGTCTTGGCCGGTCAGGGCGAAGAGGAGCTGGGATTTTCCGGAACGAGTCGGGCCTATGACCTGGATGTGCCTCTGGCGCTCCGTAGGGCCCAGGAAGACTTTTTTCCCGCCGTTGGCCAAGCCCATGAAGGTCGCGTCTTTTGCGCCGCGTTCAAGGGATTTCCTTAATAACCTGTCCACCGCGGAACTCTCCGAGGGTTCGGACCACCAAGACTTGCGCTGGCCTCCGCAGGCAAAACCGACGATGAGGGCGCCCAAGGCCGCCGCGGCGGCGGACAAACCGAACCAGGCTTCCTTTATAGACCGCATCCTCGGAGCGGCCCAAAGCCTGAAGTGGCGGTTATGGCTCATCAGGAAATGGATCGCCTTCCAAGGAAGAATCCCGAAGAACAGAAAGAGAGACAATCCGAATAAAAGCGCCCCTGTTTTTTTCCGGCCGGAGCGGACCAAAATCAATCCGTAACCGCCCAATCCCATCAGCGCGACGATGACAATCCGAATCATAAGGACTCTCCTTTTTCTCCTGCCGGGGATGAGGAAGAAGGCATCAACTCGTAGGAACGTGGACGAAGCGGAGCCTCCGGCAGCCCAGCAAACGCCAGCCCGGCGAGCCTTCCTCCGCGCTCGGCTAGGACCATGGTTCTGCCGTTGGAAGCGCTAAAGACGGCCCGGCCGCAGGTGTTGCGAAACTCCCGCAGGCCGCAGACAAAAATGAACTCGGCCCGCTGTTCACGGGCGTGCTTTAAAATGCAAGGAACTCCTGATGGCCAAGCCGTCAGATAGAGCACAGCCGCGCCTTCCGGAAGGCGGAGGCGGTAGGCGTCCCATATCTCCTTGTAACGGCTCTCCGACTTTTGAGTCAGCTCGACTTCGATGGCCTTGGGGCGCGCGCCGGCTACCCAGAGGTCGGAGACCGCCTTCTCAGGCGCTGGGCCGCGACCGCCCAGGCGGTATGATTTATCGCGCTCACGTTCCGTCCGGACCGTCAGCCCGTGGATTTCCTGCAAGACGAGCCCGACCGCGCCGACCATCAACTCGTGATTCAAATAATCCTCGGAAACGGCGCTTCGCAGGGTCATCAGACTGGAGAGACCGAGAGACTGAAGCTTCTTGTGTCCCGCTTCAGTCAGCGTGAAAACCTTCCGGTAGTTGAGGAAAAAGTGCTCCTCGATAAGCCCCAACTCGCACAGGCCGCTTAGCCTCTTGGTGAACCAGCGTCCGTAGTCCCTGCGCTGCGTTACGTTGAAAAAGCGCTCCACCCGGTTCTCAATATCAACGTCCGTCTCTACCGCCAAGCCGTAGATTTGCCCCAGACCCATGATTCCCCACTTCTCTAATCCGGTCAGAACTTTCAGCTCCCTTTGGGTCAGTTTCAGGGTCATTCCTTTCCGTTCAATTCCCATAATTAGGAACCAAAACCCCTCAAAATAAACATCCACCTCAAGACATCCTTGCCCTCTTCTTTCATGAGAAATACACTCTCATGAGTTCTTCCATCCTGCCCACACCAACCCCAGGTTTTGCCACCCTTGCCCTCTGTCCACCCGACCCCGGCACCTCACACCAGTATGGTTGAGGGGGCGGGGTCGGGCGGCGAAATCGGCGCAGCCGATGGAGAAGAGGGCTATTTTTGGCGGCAAAAACCTGGGGAATTCGACGGGCCACTGCCGCAGACAGCCCCGCAGACACGTCTGCGGGGCTGTCTGCGGGTTTGTCTGCGGGGCGCGTAGCCGCTTGGAGAGACATGATTAGCCCGCCGATTCCCCGTTGGAAGGCTTGGAATAGGCCTGGACGGCCTCGGAAATAATCCGCTCCAGCGAGACATATTCCCCCAACTGCTTCATCCTTTTCCCCGCCAGCACGTGGGCCGCGTGAGCGTCGGCCAGGGATAATTCTAGAGTCAGCCGGATGGTTTTGCCCGGCCGTCCCCGCGTTTCCTTCGGGTTGTTTTCCGCCGTCTCTTGTGCGTCCATTGCCGCCTCCTGCGTAGTTATTTCCCTGCGTTTCTGCTGATTGCCGGGCAGGTGGAGATTAAGCGCGCTCTCCCGTTTTGACCGACTGGCGACCGGTCTGCCCGCAAATTGTCCCCCTACTTCCTATTCCGCGGACCCCCGGAAATCAGTGCCAGGGGTCTCGTTTGCCAACCCCCGAAGCGCCGATTCCTGCCACCATTTCCGCCGTAGAATCCAGCGATTACCGCGGCAATTGACGACTCTAAGGGCGTGCTCGAGCTCGTCGTTGCGCTCCCGCTGCTCCTCCCGCTCGATCAAGATGTCCAGCGGGTCCTGATCCTCCAGCCGCGATGACGGGAAGTCGACAGTGGCAGGCGTATCATCCCCAGACAGGAACCTGCGCGCGCTGACACTTGCGGTGAGACTTTCCAAGGATTCGCTGCGCCGGTGTCCACGGTCCCGCGATTCCAGCAGGTTCCGGGCGTTCATTTTGAGGGCATGATAGAACCGCGCCTCATCGGTCCGGCCCGATAAGAATTCAAGGTAGGTCCGGCTGACGGCTTCTTCGGCTAGGGCTAAGTTGCCGGTGATTCGGCGGGCAAACTCAACCGCTTCGCCATGGTTTGACGCGATAAATGCAGTAAGCCGGTGCGCACGTCTTATTGGCTCAGAACGCCGCAGTAGACGCTGAAGGTATTTGGGCCCGTACTCCTCCCAATGGTTGAGACCCTTGCTCTCGCGCTGAGTCTTCTTTCTTTGGAGACGGCCTAAGACGCCGTCAACGATGGATTTAGGTGAGTTTTGCGGCAGGTTTTCGGCTAGCCAAGCCGCGACTTCATTTCCTGCTACGTCTTGAACGGATTGACCGACATTCGGTGCCATGTGTGATCTCCTTTTCGATCACCGTTGGCGTCCGATATTTTCGGTCGGCTGCGGGTGTGTTTATTTCCCCCTGTAAGGGGTTTGCGTGGGTAGTTTTATACTGCCAGCAAATCTTCCTCCTTAATCCGGCCTTGTAATTGCGGAAACCTCGTGCGGTTTGCGGAGACTTCGATATCTCCTCCGGTTTTCTCGAAGAGCATCTTCACAGGCCGGCCGCGGGTGAAATGGATCTCGGCGATAACGCAGTCCTGAAGAACTTGGCAGAAGCGTTGGAGTCTCTTCCATTGACCGTCAAAATCATTGGGCAGCAGATCATCCGGCGGCTCCTGGCCCGGCGCTAGAATAGCGGTAAACTGGATGCGGTCGTAGCCGATGAGCACTCCCCCGGCAATACGCGCCCCAATCATTTTGGAATAGGGGAACTGCTCTCGAATCATCATAAAGAACTGCGTCCATGACGATTTTTGTTCCTTTAAACCATCTCCTTTCATCTGTCCTCCATCCTTCAATAAAAAACGGGGAACGGGAATATATTCCCGCTCCCCGTGGTCGCACCCGATTGAGGTCGGGTCGTGGATGCCCCCGCTCCGAATTTGCGAGGCTACACGGCTGCAATCATTCCGGGAGCAATTCTAATGCCAAAGGGAAGATTCTGGATATGGACGAACCGAGTCAACTAAGCCGTCGTCAGCGCGTCTGGTAATACGGACATTCGATCCAGTTCCTTCCAGGCGCCAAGGGGCAAACGTCGCTGACTGAGCTTCCCTCCAGCCCTTTTTTCAGCAGATCCTGGTAAATTTTAAACTTTTGAGCGTGGCCCTGCATTTTAAGCCCGCAGCGATGAACGGACAGAAGTTCGGCGGATTCTCCGGCTTGAGGTGTGCCCGAGATCACGATGCGAACATGCTTGCAGGGCTCATCCATGGCACGGCCCTCCGCATCAAAACTTCATCGTCAGCGAGTACTGGTACTCGTTTCCCAAATCCCCAAAGGGTACAAAGGCGAAATCAAAACGCACATCGTCATAGCCAAGTCCCCCGCCCACGGTTGCGCCCGCGTAACCGCCGCCATCCGTGTTTTGGCTGGCGTAGCCGCCGCGCAAGGCGCCGCTGATTTTCTTGGTGAAGAAGTAGGAATACTCCGTTCCGAAGGAATAAGAGGGGTCCGCGTCCCTGGGGAAGTCCCCCTCAACTGCGGCGGTCCAGCCCGGCAGAATGAGGTAGGCCGCGCCCAAAAACCATGTCCTCGGCAGCGAGTCTTGCTGGCCCGCGAAGCCGTAGCCCGGACCCAGATCGCGCACCCCCGCCGCCAAGGAGAGCTTGTCCTTGCGGTAGAGCGCTCCCGCGTCAAAGGCTTCACCCGACGCATTATAGCCGTCCAAGTCCGACTGGACGATTTTGGCCGTGCCGCCCAGCGAGAGGCCGCTATCCCCCAGCGCATAGGCGTAGCTCATGGCGTAGGCGTAATCCTGGGACGAGAAGGTGCCCTGAGGCGACGCGGTCTCAACCAAACCGCGCTGCTGGATGCCGCCCACCGACAAATTGTAGATGCTCGCGGCGGCAACGCCATAATTGGCGTCCGTGTTCTTGCTAAAGCGTGCCAGCGGCACTGCCAGCGCGGCGAAGTCATAGTTGACGCCCTGGAAATACTGGTCCTCCATCCCGGTCGCTTCGATATCTTTCAAGTTTCCCAATCCGGCCGGATTGTAGTAAACCGCGTTGGGGTCGTCCGCCACCGCGGCAAAGGCGTACCCCATGCCCGCGGGCCGGGCGCCGGGCTCGATTTCCAGAAACTGCGCGCCGCTGGTGCCGGCGGGCGAACCGGCCCGCGCCCTGGGCGCGGCGCATACGAGGCAGGCCAGCGCGAGAAAAGCCGCGCGCCGCAAACCATTTCCCGCGGTCACAGGTTCGACCCCTTGATGAGCGCCATCTTGAACATTTTGGTCTGCTCGCCGACCTTGAGCTCGCCGATATAGACCCCGCTGGCCACGTCGCGCCCGTCGTCGTCGGTCCCGTTCCACTCTTGGTAGTAGTAGTTGCCGCCCTGCAGGCTGCCCAAGGCGATGGTCTTGACCAGATGCCCCGCGATGTTGAAAATCTTGATTTCCCCGCCCCCCGAGATGTCCGGCGGCAAGGAGATGGCGATCATGGTGCCGCGCACTACCTGCGCCCCCGCCCCGTTGATGGTGGTGACGGTCTTAGAGACCAGGTCAAAGGGATTGGGGAAGTTGTAGACGTTGAAGACCGTGGCGCCGCCGTTGGCCGGGATGAGCGAGAGCGGCGCTACACTGGTCGAGGTCAGCACTTGATAGAGCGAGAAGTGGCTGGTCTGGGCCGTGACCGTGTGGTTGCTTGGGTCCACGGTTGATTGCAGGGGCAGCCACTGCTGCTGCGTGGGATTCCAATAGTTGACCTGAACGGCGGTTTCAGGCAGTCCCGCCTGGGCGACTAGGTCCGGGTTATAGGGCAACGTCAGCGTGACGGGCTTGGCGAACTGCGTCCCCTCAGGCTCGTAGTCCACCGGCGCATCGACAGGCTGGGCGCCGTTTTTCTGCGCCGTCTGCATCATGGCGTTCATTTGGGACATGTCCGGCGGCGTGACGGTGGAGACGCTTAACTGCATGTCCTGGCCGATGGCGCCGGGCGGGACGTTGACCCCCGCGTCGTCCGAGCGGCTGATGTCCCCACCCAAGTCGTGGTCCACCACATCTGAAATCTTGTCGAAGCAGGGCTTGAGCGGCGGGACGATCAAGGTGGGCTGGCCGTTGGGCAGGCCGAAACGCTCGACGCGGTCATTGTCGCGGTCCGCGGCCACGAGCGTGCCGTCCGGGGCCAAGGCCAGACCCGCGGGCTTGTCCAGGACGATGTTCGCGGGCGGGGCTTTATTGTCCGGGATGTGCCCTCGGCTGCCGAAGGTGAGGATTTGATCGCCCAAGGCGTCGAAGTCCAGGATGCGGGAAGACTTGGCGTCCGAGATGTAAATGCGGCTGCCGTCCGCGGAGACCGCGATGCCGTAGGGGCGCGCGGTCAAGGTGAAGCTGGGGTTGTGACCGGGCCCTTGGTCATGTCCCGGGCCATGCTGGTAGCGGCCATGGCCGTCCCCGTTATCGCTTTGCGGCGGCGCAACGCCTGCCTCTGAAATAGGAATGGTCAGCAAAAGATAGCCAGTCGAAGAGAACTCAAGTCCTCGTCCACCCTTGGCGTCGGCCACGAAGATGTCGCCCGCTTGGTCGACCGCGATGCCGGCGGGATTGCCCAGCGGCATGCGGTCGTCCCAGTCCCCGGCCCAGTCCACCCAATGCGGCGTGTCGGGCTTTAAGTCATCTCGTTTGCCGCCGTCAGCACTTTCCGCGGGCGGCAAATCAAAAGCCAGGATGAAGGTGCCGGAGGACGAGAACACCTGCACGCGGTGATTCAAGGTGTCAGAGACGTAGATGTTCCCCGCGCCGTCCAAAGCAATATCGGAGGGATGGTTGAACTGCCCCGGCAGGGGCCCCGATTCGCAGAACTCCCAATGTTCCTTGTCTTTATCGGTCTTGCCGATGGTCATGAGCACCGCGCCGGTCGAGGAGATCTTGACGACACGATTGTTGCCCGTGTCGGCCACGTAGAGGTTCCCAACCTGGTCCACGGCCACGCCGCGCGGGTGGTTGAACCTGGCTTCAGTGCTGATGTCTATCTCGCTGCCTTCGGTATCGTAATCGTGTTGCCCATCGCCGTAGGAGGCAACGAACGCGCCCGTGGCGGTGAAGACCTTAATCTGGTCTGCGTTGGTGTTGGCCACGTAGATGTTCCCGGAACCGTCGGTCGTCACCCCCTCCGGCATATCGAAAACTTCTGGATTGCCCAGGACCATGAGCTCGGTGGGACTGCCCACGTAAATGTTGACCGAGACGGACGCCGCGTTGCCCACCAAGTCTTGGGCGCTTAAGCGCAGCGTCTGCCAGCCGGACAAAGACGCCGCGTTCCAGACGCCCAGGAGGGCCTCGCTTAGAGTCGTGGAACTCACGTTGGCCGAGCCGGAGCTAATTAAAACAAAACCGACAGAAGCGTTCTGGCCCGGGGCGTAGGACAGGGTCCAACTGGAGAGATAGAGGTCGAAGACGCTTCCCAGGATGGAAACCTGCCCCGAGGCCACAGCCGCGATGCCGGTCAAGTTCTGCGCCGGCGAGAACAAGGCCAATGTAGGCGACGTCTCGGCCAGGATGACGGCCGAGCTCTTGATGACCTCCGCGTTCCCCACGTTGTCCACGCTGTAGAAGCGCACGGCATAAGGCCCGCTGGGCGTAGCGGTCGAGCCTGCAAGTTCCGGCAAAGTCGCGGGCGCGGCCTGGGCCGCGAATGGCGCGGTGCCGATAGAGACAAAAGACTCGGCCACGCCAGAGGCCACGCTGTTGACCAAGGGATCGGTCGAGACGACGATCAAGGGCGTGGTGGAACTTACCAGTACGGTTGAGCTCGAGAGTTCAAAGCTGGGCTGGCCGATGTCCAGGGAACTTATCGGGGGCGTGTTGTCCACGGCGACCGTCGCGACATGGACGGCTTCGCGATTGCCCACGATGTCCTGGGCGAAGTAGTCCAAGGTGTGGAGGCCGTCCGCAATGGTGGAATCGGATGAGAACGTGAGCGCAAAGGTGCTCGCGAACACTTGGCCGACGGCAGGGCTTGGGTTGGTGAAGGTCGAGATGAAGGCGTCCGGCAAACCCGAGTCCACGATAATTTCCTGATAAGCCACGCCTAAACCCAAGGCGTCTCCGGTCGAAACGAGGTCGTCGATGGATGACAGGGTCATGGAGCTATGGCCGGTCACGTAGGTCAGGCTTGAGGCACTCACGAAGTCGGGCGAACTCACGGCCAGGGTGGTGCGCGGCGGCAAATCATCCGGCGTCTTGGTCATGACGGCGAACGGCGCGCTGGACAAGGACAAGGCCACGCCGGTCGCCGCGTAGTCGGCGCTGGAAATCGCGGTGACGGCCTGGTCGACGATGGACGCCGAGCTCCAGAACGTCCCCTCGAACTGATAAATGGCGGTCGTGGCCGAGGACACGCCGGGCGGATCAAAAACCAGGCGCAGACGCGCCGGACCGCCCGCGGCGTTGGGCGAGGCCGAAAATACGGCGCTCTGCGGGACCAAGCTTTGCGCCGCGGCCGGGGCCAGGAGCGCGGCGGCCTGCTGCGGCTGGGCGGCGGAAACGTCCGTCAGCGTCACGGCCGCCGTGGAGGTGACTGCGGCCGCGGGCGCGCCCGCCACGGTGACGGAAGAAGCGGAGCTTGAGAACGGCGCTATTCCAAGGGCGGCAAAGCGGCTCTCCGCGGCGTCGCCGATGTAAAGGAGCCCGTGCGCCGCGTCCAAGCGCAGGCCGAAGGGCTGATAGAGGCCCTCCTGCGTCGCGGCGGCGTCTTCCACGGCCGTGCCGTTGGCCCCGTCGCCCGCCACGGTCGTGATGTTCCCGGTTCCGGCCTCGACTTCCCGGATGATGTTATTTCCCGAGTCCGCGATATAGACGTCGCCCACCGGATCGACCGCGACCCCGACCGGGGCGTTGATTTCGGCCTGGGCCGCCGCGCCGCCGTCGCCCGCATATCCCGCGGTTCCATCGCCCGCGATAGTGCTGATGATGCCGGTCTGGGCGTTTACCTCCCGGATGCGATTGTTGATCGCGTCCGAGATGAAAAGGTCTCCCGCCGCGTCGCAGGCCAGGCCCGGCGCGGCCTCGAGCGGCAAATTAAACTCGGCCTGCGTGGCGGGGCCGCCGTCGCCCGAGTATCCGGCCGTCCCGTTGCCCGCCACCGTGGTGATGATGCCGGTGTTCAAGTCGACCGCGCGGATGCGGTTGTTGCCCGCGTCGGCGACAAAGAGCGTCCCTTGGCCGTCGATGTCGATCCAGCGCGGAGCGTTCAACTCGGCCTGCGCGGCCGGCCCGCCGTCACCCGAAAATCCCGCCGTGCCGTTCCCCGCGATGGTGGTGATAATACCCGTGGTCTCGTTGATCTCCCGGATGCGGTTGTTGTTCGAGTCGCTGATGTAAATGTTCCCTGTCTTGCGGTCGACCGCAATACCGCGGGGGACGTTGAACTCGGCGTCGACAGCCGGCCCGCCGTCGCCCGCGTAGCCCCGCCCGCCGCCCGCGATGGTTGTAATGATGTGAGTGACGGCGTCGACCCTGCGGATGCGGGACTGGTGCTCCAGCAGGTCTGTGTCGGTGAGATAGAGGTTTCCCTGCGCGTCGAAATCCACGCCGCGGGCCGCGCCGATGCCAGCCAAGGTCGCGTTTTGGCCATCGCCCAACCAGGAGAAAGGCACGAAGCCCGCCACGGTGTCCAATTGACCGATGGGAACCTTGGTCTGCGTCACTCCCTGGGCCGCGACGAAATTCGAGACCGTGCCTCCGGGGAACACCGCCCGGATCGCGGCGTAATAGGTCGTCCCGGGTTCAAGCCCCGGCACGCGAAGGATGTCCGTTTGTCCGGGCGAACCCGGCAAGAACCCATGCGGCACTTGTTGGGCCGCGTTGAAGTCCGCCAAGGTTGCGATGGGTTGGCTTGAAACGCGCAGCTCGTAGAGCGCGGCCCTAGGCGACGGCGCGGTCAACTCGAAGTCCAGCGCCCAAGGCGATGCGTCGGCCAGCGCGAGCGGACCCAGGCTCGGCGGCGCGACCAAGGGCACGGAAGAAACGTTTAGGACCTCGATCTCATCGCCTAGGGCGGCGTAGAGGCGTCCGGCCGGGTCGAAGCCCAAGGCCGCGCAGGAGGAGAAATCCAAGGATCCCTGGCCTGCCCCGCCGATGAGGCCCAAGGGATTGCCCGAGAAATCAAAGACGTGAAGCGCCCCGTCCCCGGCGTCGGAGACGTAAACCTCGCTGGAAGGAGAAATTGCGATCTCGACGGGCTTGGTCAATCCTTGATTAAAGGACGCCGTGAAATTGCCGCTGGGATCAAAAATATCTATCCGCGCGTTGCCCTCGTCCGCCACGTAGAGAGACTCGTCGCTCCGGTAGGCGAGGCCCTGCGGGTTTTCTACCTGGCCCGGGCCGGAGCCCGTGACGGCGATTAGCCCATTGCCTACGGTCGCGTTGGTGGCGAGAACCAGATTCTGCCCGGGCGCGGTGTAGGCGAAATCATCCGTAATCGGCGCGCCGACCAGGCCGCCCACGGTCGTGGTGAGCGGCCCGCCAAAGGGCAGGGAAAACGCCGCGTTGCCCCATGGATCGAAGCGGGTGAAGGTCTGTCCAGTGTAATTGGCGGCCCAGAGGTCCTCGGTCAAAGTGGCGCCGAGCGCGCCGCGGCCCGAAGTTCCCACGCCGGGCCAGCTCGCTTGGGCTTGGCCTTCCAAACCCAGGCGCAGGATTTCGCCGGAAGGTCCGACACCCGGTTGGGACACGTAGATGAAATTGCCAAGCGGCGTCACCGTCATGCCGCCTTGCGGAATCGGCGAAGCCAGCGTGATGGTGGAGACCACGGCGGCCGGCAGCACGGAAACCGGCGGCGAGGAGGCCGGGACGAAGGGGCTCGTCACTTGGTACGGCGCGGCCTGCCCCGAAACCGCCGTCCAAAGATTGCCGTTCACGACCGCTTCGCCGAAAACCACGCCCAAATTCGGCTCGAAAACCTGCCCCAAGAACGCGCCCGAGGGCGCGAACTTCCAGATGGTGAAGGGAAAGCTGCCGCCGGGCCCCGCTTCCGCCCCGCCCACCAGAAAGTTTCCCTGGCCGTCCGGGCGGATCATGTTGGGAAAAGCCGTATAGTAGCCCGGCAGGGGCGCGACGTCGGTTTC
>Ga0307372_10001176_pt1 | contig 45892 bp, 37 predicted proteins | sample OX1MG_FD_202533 | JGI IMG/M metagenome (GOLD analysis project Ga0307372, IMG submission 202533) | Soil microbial communities from Risofladan, Vaasa, Finland - OX-1 | ecosystem: Environmental > Terrestrial > Soil > Coastal area > Acid sulfate soil | place: Finland: Risofladan, Vaasa | collected...
GCCTTCGGCTTCAGCGGCATGGAGATCGAGACCATCTGCCGCTACCGGCTGCCGGTCGTGATCGCGGTCTTCAACAACGGTGGTATCTACCGCGGCGATGACATCAACCGCAGCGGAGGCGCCGATCCCGCACCGACCGTGCTCATGAAAGAGGCGCGCTACGACAAGGTCATCGAAGCGTTCGGCGGTAGCGGCCATCACGTGACGGATCCGGAAAACCTCAAGCGGGCGCTCGGCGAGGCCCTGGCATCCGGCAAACCGACGCTGATCAATTGCGTCATCGATGCGAAAGCGGGAACCGAGAGCGGGCATATCCAAAACCTGAACCCGAAGAGTTCGTTGTCTCAGTCGAGCCAAAAGCAATAGGGAGCATTTGACCATGGCACTGCCGCTCGAAGGAATAAAAATTATCGACTTTACCGGGGTCCAGGCGGGACCGGCATGCACGCAGTTGCTGGCGTGGTTTGGCGCCGAAGTGCTGAAGGTGGAGCGGCCGGGAGTTGGCGATGTCACCCGCAGCCAATTGCGGGACGTTCCCAATCTGGACGCGCTGTATTTCACGATGCTCAACAGCAACAAGCAGTCACTGACGCTCAATACCAAGACGCCCGAAGGCAAGGCGATCCTGGAGCAGTTGATTCGCGAGGCCGACGTGCTGGTCGAGAACTTCGCGCCCGGCGCGCTGGACCGGATGGGCTTTACCTGGGAGCACATTCAGGAACTTAACCCGCGGCTCATTTTCGGCTCGATCAAGGGCTTCAGCGAAGGGTCGCCCTACGCGGACCTCAAGGTTTATGAAAACGTTGCGCAGTGCGCGGGCGGCGCGGCCTCGACCACAGGGTTTTGGGACGGCCCGCCCACGATAAGCGCGGCGGCGCTTGGCGACAGCAACACCGGGATGCATCTCGCCATCGGCATCCTGACCGCGCTGATTGGACGCCAGAAGACCGGCAAAGGCCAGAAAGTGGCGGTGTCGATGCAGGATGCGGTGCTGAATCTGTGCCGGGTCAAGCTCCGGGACCAGGAACGGCTCGATCACGTGGGCTATCTGGAAGAGTATCCACAGTACCCGAACGGAACCTTTACCGACACCGTGCCTCGCGGCGGTAACGCCGGCGGCGGCGGGCAGCCGGGCTGGATACTCAAGTGCAAGGGCTGGCAAACGGATCCCAACGCATACATCTATTTCACGATCCAGGAGCAGAACTGGGGCCCGACCTGTCAGGCTATCGGCAAGCCGCAATGGGCAAATGACCCGGCTTACACCACGCCTCGCGCGCGCCAACCCCACATCTTCGAAATTTTCGCAGAGGTCGAGAAGTGGCTGGCGGACAAGACCAAATACGAAGCGGTTGAAATCCTGCGGAAGTTCGGCGTGCCCTGCGCGCCGGTGCTGTCGATGAAGGAAATCGCCAACGATCCGGCGCTGCGTACAAGCGGCAGTGTGGTTGAAGTGGACGAGGAATTGCGCGGCAAGTATCTCACCGTCGGCAGTCCAATCAAGTTCTCCGACTTCACGCCCAAGATAACCGGCGCTCCGCTACTGGGGGAGCATACCGACGAAGTGCTCGCGAAAATGGGTTACAGCGCGGAACGGATCGCAAAGATGCGCGGTAACAAGGTCGTCTGATCGGCCTCGATCTAATAGTGGCGGAAGAGCGTTCCGCCCGTGGCCGCGCCACGACCATCTGGCGTTGATCTCATAACCAAGCTAGGCAAGGATCCTCTTGCATACTGCTTCCACCGGATTTACCGGCGGGAAGAGTCCCGAGGTTAAGAACGCGGTGAAATTCGGACGAATCGTCGTTCCCATTGATTTTTCAAGTAATTCGCTCAAGGCCCTCGATTATGCGATCGATTTCGCGAATTCCCGGGATTGTGAGCTGTTGCTGATCAACATAGTGGAGCCAATCAGACATACAATGTTGATGCCCGATGTGTCCGTGCTGCTGGAGAATCAGCGCACGCAGGCGGCTCGAAGACTTGGGGAGTTAGAGAAACGGACAAAACAGCGCTATCGCAACTGCCGCTCGGAGGTGCACTTCGGGATTCCCTATGAGGTTATCGCGGAGGTTGCGAGAAAATCAAAGGCCGACCTGGTCATCATTGCCACGCATGGACATACCGGCCTGTCCCATCTGTTCCTCGGCTCGGTAGCAGAGCGGGTTGTACGTATTGCTCAGTGTCCGGTGTTAACGGTGCGAGCCGTCAAAGCTCCGAAATCCGTGGCTCGCCGCCCAGCATCGAGGCGTGCGATCAAGTAATTCCTTGCAAGTACCTAGAAGAGTTGAAGTCGAAGAGGCAAGGGCAATTGCGGATAGGCGCGCGGAGGAAGTGCAGACTGTGTCGATAAAGCTTTACGATTTGGCTGGCGCTGATGAGGAGCGCAGGTTCAGTCCGTTCTGCTGGCGGACCAGGCTCGCGCTGGCGCACAAGGGATTGCCGACCGAGACGATTCCATGGCGCCTGACCGAGAAGGATCGGATCGCGTTCTATCTTGAGACGGCCTATCCCGACGCTCCATCCTTGTTCGGCGGTGACGCCGGCCTGGCGCTCTCACGTTTCGTCAACTTCTGGGCGGACGCTGTTATGCTACCGGCGATCGGACCAATCGTCTTGATGGACGTGTACAACAGTCTGCACACGAAGGATCGGAACTATTTCCGCAAGTCGCGCGAAGCACGCTTCGGCATGACGCTGGAGGCGTTTACCGCCAATCCCGAGCAGCGGGTGGCCGCACTCAGCAAGGCGATCGGTCCGATCCATCCGATCCGCAAGACGCTTGAGACGCAGCCGTACCTGGGCGGCGAGCGGCCGTACTATGCCGACTACAGTGTATTTGGCGGCTTCCGGTTTGCCCGTTGCGTCAGTCCGCGCCAGCTTCTCGAGCCGAGCGATCCGGTTTACACGTGGCGCCGTCGCATGCTCGAAGCCTTCGATGGGATGGCGGGAGCAGCGCTCGGCTATCCGGCGTGACAGCGTGTCGTCAGCATTTTCTTTCGTCGAGCCGACCGAGCCATGCGAACGCCTGGCAGATTGTCAAATCCAACGCGAGCTGTTCTTGCACAACCGGTTAAGCCCCGCGCGCAAAACCAGCCTTCGCATCGCCAGAGACGGCGGCCGAGCGATGCGTAACTCTGCGATCGCAGTGAGCGGAGCGCAGACTAACTCTTCTAACGTTCAGGGTGGGCTGTTGTCGGGCACGGCCGCGCCTGAGCCTAACCCGTAGCGTCGCAATCTGCGCCGCCCCGGTTCGCTTGAGCTGAGCCCAACCGGACTCGACATGCAGGCCATCGTCTGCGCTCGACCGCTCCTCGGAATACTCGCGGTGACCGAAGACCATGGCTTGATTGCGAAGAAAAGTTCGTTGCGTTTCCACCAGACGCGAGACTGGCCCCTTCCGGAGCTGATCGGCCAGGGGCTGATCGAGGTGGTGGTGGTTTATATAAGGTCGACCGCATGACCCACTCGCTGGCCGACTTGCAATCTGTCACCCCAGACGAGGTTTTTGGTAGCGGCAACCGGCGAGACGAAGGCCACGGCCCGGTGCCGCGACCTACGCCCAGACACAACGGATTTTCTATCCGCCGCCCAACAAAAAGCCCCAGATCTTACGAAAGAATTCCGTCATTTTGATAAGAACTTTGTCGGTAACCGCGTTCTTCGGCTCGTTTTTAGCACTGGCCAAGTTGCCAAGCCTGACTTACCTCTGCGATCGTCGCCCCGATCACCAGGAGATAATAAAATGATTGACGGCTTTTTCGTTTTGGTGGTCGTTGGCTTCGTCGCAGTAGGGCCGTCGTCGAGGGTGGTCCCAAGCTAACTATCGAGGGCGTGCTACTGCACGAGATGTCTCACCTAGTCGACCTCATCCAAGCTGCCAAGCCGGTCCGTCGCCGCGTTTATCGCGAGCTGCCCGACGGTTCTTTCGTGCGCATCCAAGCATCGCGGCCCGAGGCACCGGCAAGCTCACGGCCCAAGCTGGCGACGGCTCGTCCGAGCTCAAGAAATCGAGCTAGCGGAGGAGGCTACGAAGATGGCCGATGAGATGAAGGTTGGAGATATCGTGCAGCTAAAAAGTGGCGGCCCCGATATGACCATCGAGCACATTGATACATGGGGGAGCGACCATGTGAGCGCCAAATGTGTCTGGTTCGATGGCTCTAAGCGCAAGGCCGAGGTTTTCGCCCTTGCGATACTGAAGAAAGCTGAGTAGGCGGGTGAATTTGAAACGTTCAAGTGAACGCGAGCCCTTGCGCGCTAAGTCGCTTCCGCGCTCTCCAAGCTGCCGCCGACCGCGAGTTCGAGGCGTGGCTCGATACCTACACGCGCGAGCTCATCGAGGCGCTGGCCGCTGCTGGCCTGATTAGGCCAGCCGGTCTGGCAAATTGGGCCAGACGACGTAGCCAGACCGAACGGCCCTCATGAACTTAACGTAGAGTCTTTGTCGATGCGGGACCAGCGGTTCGAATTCACTGTTCTCCGCCATCGTGTCGGCCAGCTCAGGATTGTTTCGAACCGATGGTTCAGGAAAGCGCGCTTCTGCGGGCTTTTGGGGTGGTTTGCATATCTCGTGCGACCGGAGAAAACCGCGCTCGCCGCGTGAACCGCGACCGGAAAGCAAGCAGCAGTTGGGTCAGAAACGCGACCATCGGCCGCTTCATTACCATCCGCCCACCCGCGCGTCATCCCGGATAAGGCTTTCGAGAGGCACAGGTCACGATGTCGTTCACCGACTGAGAGTTTTTTTTCAGATGTCCGGAAGTGCCGCCGCCGACGCCCAGGTTGGATCGTTCAAAAAGTCTCGCCGCCGACAACGTGAAGGAGGCTTTCGAGCGGTCGCTGCGGGTGCGGTCTGGATGCCAGAGCTTTGCGAGTGCCGAGACAGTCAATGGTGATCGCGATCCCACAGGCCCGCGGTTCATGATTGACTGCCAAATCCAGACTTCAGTATTACAAATTTGCTTAATTTCACCATCCCAAATTTGCTCAAAGTATTTCAATGAAACACGGAGGGACAAGGCACGTGACGGCACCCCGCGTGTTCACGGTGAAAGAGGTGGCCGCTTACCTGCGAGTCCACACCAGTACCGTCTACCGCCTTGTCAGGGCGAATCAATTGCCAGGGTTCCGAATTGGTAGCGACTGGCGTTTTAACATCGAAACCATCAAAAAGTGGGTCAGGAAAAGAGGCGCCTCCGTGGCGCGACAAACGAGGGTCAGGCGCGAGTGGGCGAGCAAGGAATGGTGATTTCGCCGACCGCCCGCTCCGTCGGGAACCTGGTGTTTAGTCATCACCTGAATCGCGACATGACATCCGTTGAATATGCTACTCGCGTTAGCCAGTAGCGCCTCAAACGATGATTCACGTCACCCATAAACATCCTCGCACGCTAACTGGCTACTAATTATCTAGTACTTTTTTATTTAATCGGTAATGTTTCAGACAGATTTAAAACTATTTAGCGATTATTGACGGAGGGGTCATGGGAGCGCTTTTAGCTTTTGGCCCTCTGGGGTGCGAAGCGTGCCGGGCGACGGTTGCAAATTTTTTCGCTCGTCAGAGCCCGGTTCGCTTTATTCAGGTCAGGCTCATCAAATCGGAACGCACCCAGGTCGGCGTCAGGGAATGGCGACCGAAGGAAGATGAAGACCTTGGCGCGATAGCCGATTGGATCGCCGGTTACATCGCCGAGCGTCAGAGCACTGACACAACAATCTTCATACGACACACCGACTGAAGGGCGAGCGCAGGTCGGCGCGTCGATGTACCAGCCGACTTATGACAACGCCGGTAACGAATCACGGCTTGTTCGATTCTTGAGGTGGTAGGTGGACGTGCAGCGTGCCCCGCCGCCCAGCACCAGGTCGGGAACCGCTCGCCATTTTCCCGATATTCCAGCATAGGGATGCTTTTCGCGGCTCCCGGTTATTCGGAATCCTATGACCGGGGTTACGCCCGAGGGAACGGGATCTCAGCAGGGACGGTGTGGTCATTATTCGCGACCATCAACCAAATGGCGAACGCGACGGGGCAGGGACTGATCAACCCCAAGCTCCATGCGACGACGAAAGCGAATCTCAGGAACCTCTCGGCGGTCGGCTTCATCGACATTGTGCACGGAAACAATGCCGATCTCCCGGTGCCCGGCTACGGGAACCCGACTCCGCAGTTGGGTCAACTTCGGTCCGAGCAGCCCGAACCCCGCGCCGCGCGCCTGCGCAAGGCTGGCCTTGTGCATCACTTCTTCATGCGGGAGATCGCTGTATCGCCCAAAATGATGCATCGCAGAGGCTCCGACATAATCAAGTGCTAGCAGATGGCACGGCCCCGGCAATTGGCAGCCGGACCCGGAAGATCCCATAGCGCCGAAAACGCCGAAAATCTAAAAAGCTTGGCGTGGCCTCGGGGGCCGAATACATGAGCACTGGACCGACACGGACCTGCTCAATGCTCGCAGCGAAGTCGTTTTGGCGGAGCGTTCGAGTTGCGCCGGACCTCGTGGTGGGGTCCTGATCCGCCGGAGTGGTCCCCAAGTTACAGCACTACCTGATTCGGCTTCTTTTACCTGTTATCCTCGGAAATTGCAGATAAGAGCGCGGAGGAAGTGCAGACTGTGACGATAAAGCTTTACGATTTGGCTGGCGCCGATGATGAACGCAGGTTCAGTCCGTTCTGCTGGCGGACCAGGCTCGCCCTGGCGCACAAGGGATTGGCGACCGAGACGATTCCATGGCGCCTGACGGAGAAGGATCGGATCGCGTTCTATCTTGAGACGGCCTATCCCGGCGCTCCATCATTGTTCGGTGGTGACGCCGGCATGGCGCTCTCACGTTTCGTCAACTTCTGGGCGGACGCTGTTATGTTTCCGGCGATCGGACCAATCGCCTTGATGGACGTGTACAACAGTCTGCACGAGAAGGATCGGGACTATTTCCGCAAGTCGCGCGAAGCACGCTTCGGTATGACGCTGGAGGCGTTTACCGCCAATCCCGAGCAGCGAGTGGACGCACTTCACAAGGCGCTCGATCCGATCCGCAAGACGCTTGAGACGCAGCCGTACCTGGGCGGCGAGCAGCCCTACTATGCCGACTACAGCGTATTTGGCGGCTTCCAGTTTGCCCGCTGCGTCAGTCCGCGCCGGCTTCTCGAGCCGAGCGATCCGGTTTACAGCTGGCGCAGCCGCATGCTCGAAGCCTTCGGCGGGATGGCGGGAGCAGCGCTCGGCTATCCGGTGTGACCGTGTGTCCCCGTAAGATTCAGGAGGTGGAGCATCGCGTCGCCGTCAAAGCAATGAGAACGTGCGGTAGGATTGAAGACCGAATTTGACCCGATGGTGAATTCAACCGCTTCGTCCGGCCAGCACCGCTTAGTCGCCCGTGAGCTGGTGATGGCTTACGGCTCGAACGCCACTGCCTACCAGATTCTGAATCCCGGCATCGCCCACTGGTTTGCTCCGGAGATACCGGCGGTGGTCGGTTATACCCAACGGCGCGACGTGCTGCTGGTCGCGGGCGCGCCGGTATGCCCGCCGCGGATGCTGGCGTCGGCGCTGGCGATGTTCGAGCGATACGGCCGCGATCGCGGCTGCCGGACCTGTTACGTATGCGCGGACGCGGCGCTTACCCGGCTGCTGGCGCGGTCGCCCGGCCACTCTGCGATCGCGGTCGGCGCCCAGCCGGTCTGGGACCCGCGGCAATGGTCCACGATCGTGAAATCGCGGCCGTCGCTGCGCGCGCAGCTTAGACGCGCGCTCAACAAGCGCGTGACGATCGAGTCGATGCCGCCCGAGGCTGGCCGCCACGACCCGTCGCTGCGCCGGGTGCTCGAGGAATGGCTCGCCATGCGTATCCTCCCGCCGCTGCACTTCCTGACCGAGCCCTGGGCGCTGCACGGCGTGGTCAGCGACCGCGCCCTGCTGGTCGCCCGGTGCGGGCGCGAGGTGGTGGCCTTTCTGGTCGCCTCGCCGGTCACCGGCCGAAGCGGTCATCTGATCGAGCAGGTGGTGCGCTCGCCGCAGGCTCCCAACGGCACCGCGGAACTATTGATCGACAGCGCGATGCGCCAGTTTGCGAGTCAGGGACACAGCTTTGCGACGCTCGGGCTGGTGGCGCTCGCCACCCACGCCAGCCCCGAAATCGCGCGCAATCCGTGGTGGCTGCGGGCGATGATGCTGATGGCGCGGACCCACGCCAATCGCTTCTATAATTTTCGCGGGCTCGAGCGGTTCCGGATGAAAATGGCTCCCCAGGCATGGGAGACGATCTACGCAATCTCCAACGAACCGCGCTTTTCGATACGTTCGCTGTACGCTATCGGCGAAGCCTTCTGCGGCATCGCGCCGTGGCGCGCGGTCGGCCGCGCGGTGGCGCGGGGCGCCGGCCAGGAAATCGCCAACCTGTGGTCGCGCCTCGCGGCGCAAGCGTCCCCGGCGCGGTAAGCCGCCCGCATCGAACCTGATCTGCGACCCGCGATCGGCTGCTTGCAAGCAGGCGCGCCGATCTGCAATGGCTAGCGGAATGAGCGCAGACACGGTCCTTATCGTCGGCGGCGGACCCACCGGCATGATCCTCGCCAACGAACTCCTGCGCCGGCAGGTGCCATGTCGGCTGATCGAGAAGAACGCCGCTCCGGACCGCGGCTCGCGAGCCTTCACACTTCATGCGCGCACGCTCGAGATGTTCGAGCATATCGGGATCGCGCATCGCTTCATGGAAATCGGCGAACCCTGCCCGGCGATCACCTTCAATTTTAAAGGGCTTGACGAAACGACGCGGCTCGATTTTTCGCGGCTCCACGATACGCGTTACCCATTCATTCTGAAACTGGGACAGGCACAAACCGAACAACTGGTTAGAGAGCATCTCGAAAGTGCCTACTCATTTGCGACCGAATGGAATACCGAGTTGGTAGCGCTGCGCAGCGATGGCGACCGTTTCGGCGCCGTCCTCAAGCATCATGACGGGGAGGAACGCGAGGAGATCGTCTGGCCGCGATGGCTGATCGCATGTGACGGGGCGCACAGCGCGGTGCGCAAGGCGCTCGGGCTACAGTTTACCGGCAAGGCCTACGAGGACATGGTCCTGCAATGGATGGATACCGAGTTGAGCGGCTACCGCGGCGACGACGCCTGTATCAACTACTACATGAGCCCGGATGAATTCTTTCTGGTTACCAAGCTCCCGGGCCGCTACCATCGCTTGTACGTGAGCGATAATGGCGCCGCGGCCGACTCGAGTCTCACGCCACGCGAGGCGTTTCAGACCGTATGCGATCGTTTTCTGGAAGGAGTCCGGCTCGCGGAGCCCTTCCAGGCCACCAAGTGGATAATCCGGACCAATCTTGCGCAGGCCTATCGGCGCCACAATATTTTTCTTTGCGGCGACGCGACGCACATCCATTCCCCATCCGGCGGTCAAGGGATGAACGCCTGCATGCAGGATGCTTTCAATCTCGGCTGGAAACTCGCCATGACCCTTCGCGGCGAAGCTCCGGCGTCGATATTGGACAGCTATGAGCGCGAACGGCGGCCGATCGCCGAGCAGGTTACGGCCGGTGCTCACGCGATGCATCAGATTCAGATGGCGCACGGCACGGCGGTCGAAGATCGGCTGCAACTGACGCGGCATCAGGGCTGGCACGATGAGGCGATCGAGCGAATTTCCGGACTCTCCCATCACTATCGACCGGTCGGCGCGCCGGCCGATGCTTTGGGATTGGAGGGTCCGCAGCCCGGCGATCGCGCGCCCGACGCGATTCTGGTTCGCTCGCCGGAGCGTCGCCTGTTCGATCTGTTGCGACATCCTCGCTTTACGCTGTTGATGATCCCGGACGGAGATTCGCCGCGGGAGGCGCAGGCGTGCCGAGAGCTCGCCGATCTGGCGATGGCCCGCTACCCGGCGACGGTCAAGGTCGCCGCATTGGTCGGGCCGGGTGCGCAAGAACTTTTTTCGCCGTTCGCATGCCTCGACGAAACCGGCGCGGCGGCCGCGCGTTACGGGCCGCAAGGCGTCGCGCGCCTCTACGTAGTCAGGCCTGACGGCTTTATCGGCTTTCGCGGTCCGCTCGCGGATCGGCAACGCCTGCTCGACTGGCTTGGGGGCTGGTTGCTGGAGGCAAGTTGAGTTCGCACCAGTCGGTTTGAAAGCATAGACGCGAGCGCGGTTTATAAACTACCCGTCGTGCAAAGTCCGCATAAAGCGCAATCGTAAACCAGGTATCGCGAGCGGTGACGCTCGATCATAAAAAAATTCCTTTACCTGATGGCCGGCATGATGCTAGTCAGAAATGGGGACTGAAAACGGGGACGCGGCGTCATACGATGCCGGTCGGAAAAAAGTGCCAAGGCTGCCGATCGCGAGCCTCGGTCTGGGATATGCCGATGAAAGCCAGCTCTCGTACTGCTCTGCTTGTATTGGCCGGGATCTTCGCCCTCTCCACCATGATCGGCGGGTCGCTTGCGAGCTATGGGACTGCGGCGGCGTTCGCCAGTTCCAAGGATCATAGCAAAGCGCCCAAGATCGACTTTGAAGCGGCTTTCGCCAATGCCAAGGGCGGCGGCATTGCGCCGTGCCGGGAGAATGTCGACCCTTACCCGGAATTCAACGGTCTGGCGGTCGATCCCAAAAACGGACTGCTGGTGGCGAGCGATACCAACCTTAAGAGCCTGTTGGTCTACCATCTGACCGATGCGAAAACCGACTCACCTGACGTGACCCGTCCGGTGTCATGGATCAAGGGGCCCGCCACCCAGGTCTCGTATGCGGCCGGCGTTGCCGTCGATCCGGTGCGTCACGTGTTCTGCGCCAGCGAGAACGATGTGGGCGATGACGTGGCATGTTTTCCGTACGGCGCCAACGGCGACTATGAGGCCGCGGCATTAGCCGTTCCGCATGGCGGCTATGGAGTCGGCTTCAGCCAGCGGCGCAAGGAGATGGCGGTAGCGATCGAGCACAATGAGCAAATCGTCATCTATCGCACCGGCGCCACCGGCGCGCCGCATCCGCTGCGCGAAATTCGCGGCATCAAAACCCAGATGGCGGATCCGCACGGCCTGTACTGGGATGACGTCAATCATGAGATCGCGGTCGTCAACCATGGCAACTGGTCGCGCGGCTACTGGGACACGGATTACAGCGGCGGCGGACGTTATCTGCCCCCTTCGATTACCGTCTTCGCCGACGACGTCAAGGGCGACGTCAAGCCGAAAAGGGTGATCCAGGGCTCGAAGACGGAGCTTGACTGGCCGTCGGGCGTCGCGGTCGACACGGTTCACAATGAAATCGCGGTCGCCAACACCGGCAGCCATTCGGTGCTAATCTTCGGGCGCACCGCGGATGGGAACGTGAAACCCGTGCGCGTGATCGAGGGGCCGAATACCGGCATCACGGTGCCGATGGGGGTCGCGTTCGATCCGGTACGTAATACGCTGTGGGTGGCGAACTTCGGCCACACGATCCTGGTTTTTGATCGGACCGCCAACGGCAACGTCGCCCCCAAAGGAATAATTCGCAACGCCCCGCGCGGCACCGTCGCCTCGCGCTTCGGAAATCCGTTCTCGCTGGCCTACGACTCGAAGCGCGATGAACTGCTGGTGCCCAACTGAGTGACCGATCCCCGTATCGGGGCATTTGCCCGGTGGGCAAGTGGCGATGTGAAACCGGTTCGAGTGATTGAAGGCCAAGCTACTAAACTGACCCGGGTCGCGCATGGGATCGCTTACGATGCCGCCCATGACGAGATCGTGGCGAGCGAGCCGCTGGCCAGCTCAGTGGTCGTATTTCCCGGCGGTGCGCACGGTGAGGTGGCGCCGAGCCGCGTGATTCAGGGACCTCTTACGCAGCTTCATCAACCGTGGGCCGTCGCGGTCGATGACACGCACAATGAACTGACGGTAGCGGACTATGCGACCAGTTCCATCCTGGTTTACAAACTTGACGCCAACGGCAACGTTGCGCCATTGCGGGTGATCGGCGGACCAAAGACCGGGATGCGGGGACTGTCCGGCGTGGCGGTCGATCCGAAGCAGAATCTGATCGTCGGCGCGACGTTCTTTCGCCGCACCAGTGGGCTGAGCGGGGCAGGTCCGTATTCCTCGCATTTCCAATCAGGGAGCGAAGTTCCGACCGGCGGCCTGTTCGTCTTCAACCGCACTGATAACGGCGATGTGGCGCCGCGCGGCGTCATCGCGGGCCCCCATACCGGCCTGATCGGCTCCACCGCGGTTGCTGTCTATGGCGGAAAAATCTATGCGGTGGCCGCCAACTTCGTTTACACCCCTCCCTATGACCTGGGCGGTTATGCACCGCGCAAGGGATGCACGCATCCGCCGCTGTCTCCGTACGTCGAGGGCACCGATAATCCATTCATCGGGGTGTGGCGAATTACTGACCATGGTGACGTGCCGCCGATGGCCGTGATCCATGGCGAGTCGACCGCGATGATCGGCCCGACCGGTATCGCTCTGAACCCGAAGGATGGCGAGATTTACGTGGCTGACGGCGGCTTTTCGGGGGTGCTGTCGTATCTGGTGCCGTCGTTCTTCTAGGCGGGAAACGCGCTGGGGCGAATTCGCGATTCGAATCGAACCATCGTTGTCGAAGCGAAATTTTCCGGCCTCGGCGGGGCGGTACGTTTCGCGCGCGCTGTCCCTACTCCTGCCGATGGGAAAACATGTAGCCGGATTCTGCACCCGAGAGGCCGCCCGCGATGACCCCCGCCACCCGGATCACCAACCGCAGCGCGGGACAACGAAAGATCCTCCGGTTCGCATCACACGACGGGACTCCGAGCTTCGGTCTGAGACCGGGCGCGGCTGCAATCGACGGTCGAGCAAGCGCGCTCAGCATCCGCAATGAAAGAAGAGCCTGTAGTAAGGGAAACTGAATCCTGAAGGGGGCGACGATGGCTGAACGAGCGCTGGACGGCAAGGTGGCGATCGTGACCGGGGCGGCCAGCCCAATCGGGCTGGGCCGGGAGGTCGCGCTGGCGTTTGTCAAAGCGGGCGCGCGAGTCGCGATGGTTGATGTCGATCAGGCCGGATTGGAGGCGCGCCTCGCCGAGCTGCGTGCGCTCGCCGGACCGCACTGTGCCGCCGCGCTGGTCACCGATACCAGCGATCCGGTCGCGGTCGACGAGGCGGTGCGCCGGACCATCGCCGATCTCGGTGGTCTCCATATCGTTGTCAACAACGCCGGACTGCATCACAGCCGCCTCAGCGACAGCCGGGGCCTGGACGTCAGCTTCTGGGAAGTTTCACCGGCGACCTGGAGCCGGGTGATAGCGGTGAACCTGAGCGGTCCGTTCTTTCTGGCGCGCGCCGCGGTCGGTCATCTAAGGGCGCAGAAATGGGGGCGCATAATCGGCGTTACCACCAGCCTCGACACCATGTATCGCAAGGGCGGCGCTCCTTACGGTCCCTCCAAGGCGGCGCACGAAGCGTTTATCGCGACCATCGCGCAGGATCTCGAAGGGAGCGGCGTGACCGCCAACGTCCTGGTGCCGGGCGGCGCGGCCAACACCAACATGATTCCGGCCGGCGCGCCGTTCGACCGCGCGAAGCTGATTCAACCGTCGGTCATGCAGGCGCCGGCCGTATGGCTGGCGTCAGCGGCCTCGGACGGGCTCAACGGCCGCCGGTTGATCGCCTTTCATTGGGACGAGCGCCTGCCGCTCAAGGAGCGCCTGGAAAAGGCGAGCGCTCCTGCGGCCTGGCCGCAACTCGGCGCGCAGGCGGTTCTGCCGTGAGGATCGAGGCTGCGCGCTGTGAGTGCCCGAAGGAAGACCGCTCAGCTTAAGATCACGCAAGGTCGAAGCGATCAGCGTTCATCACCTTGGTCCACGCCGCCACGAAGTCGGCCATGAACTTCACTGACGCGTCGGCGGAGCCATAGACTTCGGCAAGGGCGCGCAGCTCGGAGTTCGAAGCGAAGATGAGGTCGACACGGGTGCCGGTCCACTTCAGTTTGCCGCTCTTGCGGTCGTGTCCCTCGAACACATTTTCATTCGCGGTCGCTGTCCACTCGGTGCTCATGTCCAGGAGGTTCACGAAGAAGTCATTGGTCAGCGTCTGTGGCCGCTTCGTGAAGACGCCGTGCTGCGACTTGCCGTGGTTCGCGCCCAGGACGCGCAGGCCGCCAACGAGAACCGTCATCTCCGGCCCGGTTAACGTCAGGAGTTGCGCCTTGTCGATCAGAAGCTCCTCTGCCGACACGGCGTACTTGGCCTTGAGGTAGTTGCGGAAGCCATCCGCAACCGGCTCGAGATAGGCAAAGGACTCCACGTCGGTTTGCTCCTGCGATGCGTCCGTGCGGCCGGGCGCGAAGGGAACGGTCACGTCGTGCCCGGCCTTTTTCGCGACCTGCTCGACGGCGGCTGAGCCGCCGAGAACGATCAGATCAGCGAGCGACACTTTCTTGCCGCCGCTTGCCGCGCCGTTGAACGCTTTCTGGATGCCCGCCAGGGTCTCGAGCACCTTGGCCAATTGGGCAGGCTGGTTGACTTCCCAGTCCTTCTGCGGTGTGAGACGGATGCGTGCCCCGTTCGCCCCGCCGCGCTTGTCGGAGCCGCGGAAGGTTGCCGCCGAGGCCCAGGCGGCCCCGACTAGTTCGGAGATGGAAAGCCCCGAGGCAAGGATCCTGGCCTTCAGGTCCGCGATGTCCTTGGCGTCGATCAGTTTGTGATCGATGGCGGGAACGGGGTCTTGCCAGATCAGCTCTTCCGCCGGGACCTCCGGGCCGAGATAGCGTGCGCGCGGACCCATGTCGCGGTGCGTGAGCTTGAACCACGCCCGGGCGAAGGCATCCGCGAACTCATCCGGATGCTCGAAGAAACGCCGGGAGATCTTTTCGTAGACCGGATCGACCCGCAAAGCGAGGTCCGTGACCAGCATCGTTGGCGCGCGACGCTTCGACGGGTCGAAGGCATCCGGAATCTTTGCCGCGTCGCCTTTCGCCTTGAACTGATACGCGCCGGCCGGGCTCTTGGTCAGTTCCCATTCGCAGCCGAACAGGTTCTCGAAGAAGTCGTTGCTCCACTTCGTCGGCGTCGTGGTCCAGGTGACTTCCGGGCCGCCAGTGATTGCGTCTTTGCCTTTGCCGGTGCCGAACTTGCTCTTCCAGCCGAGCCCCATCTCCTCAATCGGCGCTGCCTCGGGTGCCGGGCCGACTAGCTTCGGGTCGCCGGCGCCATGGGTCTTGCCGAAGCTGTGTCCGCCGGCGATGAGCGCGACGGTCTCCTCGTCGTTCATAGCCATGCGCTTGAAGGTCTCGCGAATGTCGACGGCGGCGGCGAGCGGATCCGGCTTGCCGTTGGGCCCTTCCGGATTCACATAGATGAGGCCCATCTGCACGGCCGCGAGCGGATTCTCGAGGTCCCGATCGCCCGTGTAGCGCTGGTCGCCAAGCCAGGTGTCCTCCTTGCCCCAGTACACGGCTTCGTCAGGCTCCCAGGCATCAGGGCGCCCGCCGCCGAAGCCGAAGGTCTTGAAGCCCATCGACTCGAGCGCGACGCTGCCGGCGAGAATCAGCAGGTCGGCCCAGGAGATCTTGCTGCCGTATTTCTGCTTGATCGGCCAAAGCAGCCGGCGCGCCTTGTCGAGGTTCGCATTGTCCGGCCAGGAGTTGAGCGGCGCGAAGCGCTGTTGGCCGGTGCCGGCGCCGCCGCGGCCATCGCCGATGCGGTAGGTGCCCGCGCCGTGCCACGCCATGCGAATGAAGAGTCCGCCGTAGTGGCCGAAATCCGCCGGCCACCAGTCCTGGCTGTCCGTCATCAGCGCGTGGAGGTCCTTCTTCAGCGCTTTGAAGTCGAGCTTGTTGAACTCTTCAGCGTAGTTGAAGCCCTCGCCCAGCGGATTGGAAACGGACGAGTTCTGGCGGAGTATCTTAAGGTTCAGCTGGTTCGGCCACCATTCGCTGTTCGATCTCATTGCGAGGTTCGTCGTCCCGTGCACGACCGGGCACTTGCCGGCGCTCTCGTCAGTCTTTGCGTTCATAATTTTCTCCGATCATGGTCGAAATTTTCTTCAAGTTATTCCGTATCGAATTGTCGTGACTCCCGGGAGTTGTGGCTGTACCTGCCGATGTCCTCGGTGATCCTGAGCGTGCCATAAGCACCGGAGCTCTTGGCGTGGGCCACGCGCTCAAGAATTCGCTCGCGGCTGAAGTGGGCATGCTTCTCGAACAGTTGCCGGTCCTGGACAAATAGCGGGCCGCGAGGGCCGACGGTCAGCGAATTCTGATTGTCAGCTACCGGCGCCCCGCTTTGGGTCGTCAGTGTCTTTTCTCTTTCATCGAACTTACTCTTTGTGAGCTAATGCTTTCCGTACGCCAGCGGCACGCCCTTGCGTTGCGCCAGGATGTAGGCTTCGAGCGCGCGCAGGCGCGGATCGTCGGGCGCCAGCGTCTTGCCCTTGACGGGATTCTCGATACACCAATCGATCATATCGCGTAGCAATGCGACCCGCTGCAACTGGACCTGGTACTTCGGGTAGGTCTCGGGATGGGTGTTGGCGGCGTTGGGATGGCACATGTCGCAGCTCACGCCGATAGTGCTGCCGAGCAGCTTGGTGCTGTGAAACACCTTGTCGCCATAAGCGACGAAGGCGTCGGTCTGCGCTTGCCAGATCATATAGTCGCGATCGTGGAAGCTCGCGTAGGTGTCACCCTGCTGACTCTTGAGCGGCGCCGCCGCGGCCGCGCCCGGTCCTGCGATACTCGATGAGCCGGCAGGGTTGGCCGCGGGCGAGGCGCTGGCGTGAGGCGCGGCGCCGGTTTCCGCCTGAGCCATCACCCAGTGCTTACCCGGATGCTTGCGCTGCCATTCGTCCATCAGCTTGCCGGTGACCGCCAGCGCCTGCGCATGACTCATCTGCTCGCCGGGCTTCAGCCCCTTGACCTCGGTCGAGGTTACGCCGTCGCAAAGCTGCACGACCACGCCACCGTCCCTGGCCGGCGGCAGATGATGAGCCGGCGCTGCTTGTGCGTAAGCCTGGGAGCCACGATTGCTGGCGTTTAGATAAACCGCAGCCGCTCCGATCGTCGCGCCGAACAACCCCGCGGCCACCAATTTCATTCGAGGTCCCATGTTTCCTCCCCTGATGCGCAAGAGCCGCAGCGCCTCCGCGTCGCCCTAGTAGCTCGCGAATTGCGGAGCCGGCGGCCGATCGACCTTGCCGCGCGATACCAGGTAATTCGCTTTGACCGTGACCGGATTGCGATCCCAGAGATTGTAGACGGTATCGACCAGGCCGTCGGTCCGCGCCGTGAACTGGCCGTCGCCGCAGCCGTCGAGCTGATCGAACGGGTCGGCCCGATTCATCTGGACGGTGAGCTTCGGCAGCCCCTCCGGCGCGTACGGCCACGGCCAGGCAGTGGAGAGTAACCCGTAAAAACTGATGTTCCCGATCTGGTTGAGCAGCATTTGATGGGTGTGCCCGTGGATGACGGTCACCTTGTGGTACGGGCGCAGGATGGCCTGGACCTGCTCGGCGTCCTCGGTCCAGAAGTTCCAGTTGCGGTAGTACTTGTAGAGCGGTGAATGCGAGAAGACCAGGATCGGAGTCGTTGCCGGATACTTCGCCAGATCGTGCTTGAGCCATTCGCGCTGCTGCTCGCCGACCTCGAAGCGCGACTGAATGCCGTTATCCAATCCCGCCACCGTCTGCATGCGTTCCATCGGCGTCATCTTGCGGGCCGTCCAGAAATCTTTCTCATAGACGCTCTGCAGCACCACCACATGGACGCCCTTCCAGTCGAACGAGTAGGTGGGTGGGCCGAACATCTCCTGCCACTTCTCGCCGAGATCGAGAAACCAGTCGTGCTCGCCGACCATCATCTTGACCGGCGCCTTGAGGGCACTGAGGATTTGCCGGCCCATCTCCAGTTGCGAGGGCTCGCCGAGCTGGGCCAGGTCGCCGCCGTACAGCACGAAGTCGGGTTGCGGATCGAGCGCGTTGACGTCATCGACCGCTTTGACGATAGAGCGCACGAAACGCTGGTTGAGCGTGCGCTCGTAGAGATGAGAATCCGAGATGTAGGCAAAGCGGAACGGTGCGCTGCCCGAGGCGCCGGTGCTGTCCCAGCCTTTCTGGACCGCGGCGTTGGCAACCTCGACCAACTGGAAGGTGTGCGGCGGGATAAGTCCCCGAGCCATTATCGCGCCCATCGTAGCGGCGCTGATCTTCAGAAAGGTGCGCCGGTCGCAGTTACGCAGCGCCTTCAGCAGGCGATCGCGATCTTCGTAATATTTCGTTTCGACGCTCTTATGACGGGCCGCCATGATTGCTCCTCCCCTGATGGAATCGCCGAGGTTAGTCTCCGCCCAGCAGCGCAGGATTCAGGCTCATCTCGTTCTGGCCGGGTCCGATGTCGCCGAACGGTCCGGCAAAACCGGGGCCGTTGCGACCGATGTGCCCCATGGCGGCGGCGGTATCGCGTTGCGGCCGGGTCGTGCGCGAGTTCTTGAACTGGCGTTCATACTCCTGCTTCGCCTGCGCCATGTAAGGCTCGCTGGTGAGCGAGAGCAAAAACACCGCCAGGTCGTCCTCCTGCTGTTCGCTAAGGCCAAGCGGAACGATGCCGCCGTCGAGAAACGGATTCTGTACCCCGCCCTTGTTGTAATGGTCGAGCGTATCCCAAATCGTGGCCTGCGAACCGTCGTGAAAATAAGGTTCGGTGAGGTACAGGTTGCGCAGATCCATGGTCCGGAAGGCGCCGATGTCATGCGGCTGCTTGGTCACCAGAAAACGGCCGAGCTCGCTCAAGTTGGTGGAGATGGCGAGTCGATCGAGTTGTTGTACGCCGCCGCCACCTTTCGTCAGCAGGGCCAGCGCCTGGCGTGCGTGCGGAACGAATTTCGCGCTGTGCGCCGAGACGCCGATATTATGGTAGCGATCGTCGCTGAAGGTCGGACGGGTCGGGTTCCAGCCGTGGCACGACATGCAGCGGCCCTGGCCGTTGAAGATCGCCCAGCCGCGCTGTTGCTGCGCGGTCAGCGCGCTCGCGTCGCCGGCCATGAAGCGGTCGAAGGGCGAGTCAAACGCGATTAGCGTGCGCTCGTACGCGGCGATGGCTCGCACCAGGTCGTCGTAGTCGGGCGCACGATGAAAGACCGCCATGAAGCCTTGCTGATACTCGGGAATCGAATTGATCTTCTTGACCACCGTCGCCTGGTCCGGCATCCCCATTTCGACCGGGTTCAGAATCGGATCGCGGGCCTGATCCTCCAGCGTCGGTCGGCGGCCGTCCCAGAACTGCTCGATGTTGAAGGTCGAGTCGAGAATCGTCGGGGCGTTGCGCTGACCGAACTTGGCGTGCACTCCCATCGAGGTCGGCAACTGATCGGTGAAGCCCTTGTCCGGGTCGTGGCAGTTGGCGCAGGCGACAGTATCGTCGACCGACAGTCGCGGATCGAAGAACAGCGCCTTGCCCAGTGCGATCTTGGCTGGGGTCTGAGGATTGTCCGGCGGCAGCGAGAATTTGTAGAGCTGATCGGGGAAGCCCGTCTGATGGGTGCTCTTGGGCTCCGCCAGCGCGCCGGGTTTGGGCGCCGGCATGGTCGCGATCGCTGCGTGGTCCGCGGCAATCGCAATCACCACGGCGGCGAGAACTACGGCTGCGAAAATCCTGGCCATTACCGTCTCCTCCTTGGCGCGAATTCCATCAGCGCCACGAAACGCCAATCAGGCTGGCCGCAACTCGGATCCCGGATCCCGCAACACCTGTTTGCGTGGAGCGACTCCGTTTGCTCTCTCTTGCATGGAGCCCCCGCGCGATAACTAACTTATATTCATTGACTGCGATTTTCTCAACGTTGATGAAACCGGCAAAGAGGATGGGTTGAAAGCGCCGGACGAAACCGGGTAGTTAACAGGCGGCGTGGAAGCTTCATCGCAGATCGCAAGCTAATTCTGAATCATGGTGAATCGTGCTCGATGGCACGGCAGATGCGGAGGGCTGGCATGGCAAGACACTGTAAGGCGGGAATCGCGGTTCTCGCTGTCGCGTTGTTGTTCGGAATCGGATCGACGAATGCTGTTGCACAGCTTCAGCAACTGCCGGCCGACAAGTACATCGCCCGGATGAACAAGCCCGGCCGCGACCTGAAGGTTCACGAAGTTATCGCGAAACTGAAACTCAAGCCGGGCGACGTGGTGGCGGATATCGGCTCCGGCAGCGGCGCCTTTTCAATTCCGATGGCCAAGGCGATCGCTCCGAATGGCACCTTGTATGCGGTCGATATCGACCAGAAGATGCTCGATTACGTCGCCAAGCGGGCCAAGGAGGCGGGCGTAACCAACCTGCACACGGTGCTGGGCGGCTACGACGATCCCAAGCTGCCGGTGAAGAACGTCGACGTGGCTTTTTTCCATCGCGTGCTGCACATGATCGAGCATCGCGAGGCCTACCTGGACGCGGTTGCGAAGTACCTGAAGCCCGACGGGCGGGTCGTGGTGATCGACAAGAATCCCGAAGATTCACCGGACAACTGGATGTGGCTCAAGCAGTCGGACGTGGACTCGTGGATGGCCGCGATCGGGTTCTACCCGGTGCAGCATTTCGGCATCTACGACGATCGATATTTCGTCGTCTACCAGCGTCCCTACGGCAACAGCCCGCTGGTGACGAAGCATGAGGCAGGATTGGCGGGGCAGTGATCGCGCTGCCTCCCGCCGCTCACAAAGGCTGCGACGAAATAGCTCAGGCGGCGGCCCCGAAACCCTCCTTGAGGATCATGTAGTGGCCGCCCTTTGAGATCGCGGGAAGCCGCTCCGCGATCTTGCGCCAGTTTTCGCCCTCATCGTCGCTATAGAAAACGTCCCCGTCGGTATTGCCGAGGAACAGGGCGCAGGAACCGTTCCAGGCCTCCAGCGTCATGGCCTCGTAATTCGCCTTCATCGGCTCCGGCAGTCCGCGCATCGCCAACTCCCAGGTTTTTCCCCCGTCGCGGCTGCGCGCAACCGCGGATTCGGCGTTTTTGCTTTGCAGCCAAAAGCCGGGGTTTTGCCGCGCCCCGGCGACGAACATCAGATCCTCGCGCTGGGGATGAAAAACCAGCGGGTCGGGATAGCCGATCCTAGCAACGCGATCCTTGTCGTTCTGCCACGTCCTCCCGCCGTCGAGGCTGTGAAACAGGCCGAAGCCGGTCGGCATGAACATCTCCTGCGGATGCGAGGGCCGGATGATAAGCCGATGGGCGTCGCCCTCGGACTCCTTCAGAACGCCGCCCGGGCCGAGCAGGTCGTGCCAGGTCGCGCCGCCGTCCGTGCTGCGGAGCAGTTCGCCCTGTTCCACGCAGGAGTAGATGCAGTCGGGATTGTGGGGATCGATCGCGATCACCTTGACGTGCGCGACATGCGGCGGGGCCGGGAAGCTCCATTCTTTCACGTTCGGGACTGACCTCATCGAGGACAACTCCCGCCAGCTCGCGCCCAGATCTTCGCTGACGAAAAGATGAGCGGGCTCGGTGCCGGCGTAAATGCGCACGCACCCGCCGGCCTTTGAACAAGCGACCGAGTAGGCGTTGAGCGAGGTAAGCCCCTGGTTGCAGAAGCTCCAGTTGCGGCCGGAGTCGCGGCTGACCGCGATTCCTCCGTTATGCGTGGCAGCGAACATCGCGCCGCTTGACGGCTCGATCAGCAGCGAGCAGACGTGGTAGCCGTTGAGCGAGTGGCGGACGTTTTTCCACGCTCCGCCGCTGTCCCGGGCCAGCAGGAAGACCCCATCCGTGGTCCCCACGAATAGTTCGTTGGACGGCGCGCTGGAGGAATAAATCGCTTCTCCTGAGTGCGACAGACAGATTGCCATTGCTCTCGACCTCCCGGAGCGCTGCCTGCCATTAGGCCATTAGGATGGACCGGCCGCGCAGTGCTCTCTTCCTTATACCGAAGGTCGGCCCGAGTTAGAAACAGGTCGCCGGACGCGCCACAGGCACCAGCTCACTTGCATCCGCCGACCGTGCGCGCCAGAAAACCGCCGATCAGCCGATCTGCGGTCGCGTTTGGATGCTGGTCGAAGGGCGAGATGACGTACTTCAGGCGCTTGGTGTTCAGGTCGGGAATGATGTCGCTGACCCGATAGACGGTGATGTGCTTTTGCGTCAGCGCCCGAACCATTTGGCGAGAACCCGCGCTGTTGTCCCAAAAGACCACGACAAATCGCGCACCATAACGCTGCTTGATCAGGTCGCGCGCCCGCCCGACCACGGCGGCGAACAGCGCCACATCGGCGGGTGAGCGCCGCCATCTGAGGTGAGCCCTGATGTAGCGACAGGTCCAGCATCGGCGCATCAGGTGAGCCCACTTATCGGCATGACGATGAAAGGGGCCGGTGTAGCGCACCGCACCGTCGGGCTCGAGAACGTAACGCGGCCCGTAACGATCCCATTGGTCATAGCCGGCCGCGCGACGCACGTGATCCGGAATCGCTTCGTAGATCACCAGATTCAGCCGTTTGGCGATCCTTTCCACCCGGCCCGTTTCGATCGCCCGCAGCATCTGATGCGGCCCGTAGCCGCCAAAGGCGAAGTTGAATCCTTGATACCGGCCATCGCTCGCCCGCACGAAATAGTACGGCATGGTCTGATCGTCGTTCAGTCCCTCGCCGAAGGCGAAGGAGCCGCCGAAAAACGCCACCTTGCAGGTAGCCGCCTGGTTGGTGCCGGGAAGCTCTCGCAGATCGTCGGCCGCGATGGTGTAGACCACGTCGTAGATCAGCTGGTCGTCGTGATGTTCCGTTACCTTCACGCGCACGCCCGCTACCGGGGCGTATCCGAGCTGATGGTCCATTCTGATCAGTTTCGGCTGCATAACACGGTGGAGATGCGGCCGGCCGATCACGAAAAAGAGCACTTCAGCTCCCGCCAGGCAAAGGAAAATCGTCGCCAGCGTCAGGGCGTAATCCCTGAGCGACGGCCGCCGCAGCAGGATCACGGCGCTCCCGGCCCATAAGGCCGCGAACACGAAGTAGCCTGCCAGCGGGATCGGGAAGCGGGTGATCTCAATGGCGCCAACGCCCAGGCCGGTCGCGACCAGCAGCGCTGCCAGCATCCCAAACCGTGGCGTGCCTGTCGGTGGAGTCTTTACGGATTGCTCGCTCGTCATCCCTGCCTTCCTAATCGACCGTGGCCCTTTAGTGTAGCCGTGTTACGACCATGAAACTTCGCTTGACCACCGGGCGCCGCCGATGCGAACTTCCGAACAGTGCGCGGGCAGGGCGGGCATGGTGGACTCGCCGGGGTTGTAACGATCGGAAGTAGTTCAGGCCGATAACGAGGTGCCGAACGTGCTTGGAATATGCAAAACCAAAGCTGAAAAGGGCGGCCTGGAGTTGTGCGAGTTGGAGGTGGCGGAACCGGGGCCCGGCGAAATCAAGCTCAAGGTTGGCGCGACCGGAATCTGCGGCACCGACCTGCACATCTATCACTGGGTGCCGTGGGCGGCGCGCCAGATTAAGGTTCCGCAGATTCTGGGTCATGAGATCAGCGGTCGTGTCGAGGCGCTTGGCGAGGGAGTCACGGGTATCAAGCGGGGCGATCTGGTCAGTCTCGAAAGTCATATATTTTGCGGCGGTTGCCATCAATGCCTTACCGGCAAAGCGCATCTTTGCGCGCAGTTGCACTACCCCGGCATCGACCGGCCGGGCGGTCTGGCCGAATACGTCTGCGTGCCGGCGCGAATCGCATGGGTTCATCACGTTCCGGTCTCGATGCAGGTGGCGGCGATGTTCGAGCCATTCGGGATCGCCGTGCAGGCCTGCCTGGAAGGCTGCGGAGTGTCGGGACAGGACGTGCTGATCACCGGCTGCGGGCCGATCGGCCTGATGGCGGTTGCGGTTGCCCGTGCGCTCGGCGCAGCGCGGGTGATCGCCACTGACCGCGCCGCGCCGCGCCTGCGGGCGGCCGCCGAGATGGGCGCCGACCGGGTAATCAACGTGGGCGAAGAGGACCCGGTTGCAGCGGTGATGGACCTGACGGGGCGCAAGGGCGCGGACGTTGCGATGGAGTACTCGGGCCAGGAGCAGGCGCTTTCCCAGGCCCTCGAAGCGCTGACTCGGGGCGGCGACCTGCGTCTGATCGGCGCCCCCGACAATCCCGTCAGCCTGGATTTAAATCGTATAATACTTAAGGGTATCAACGTGCAGGGCATCCATGGCCGTAAGATCTTTCACAGTTGGTCGCATGCGAGCCGACTGGTATATAGCGGCAAGGTGGATCTGCGGCCATTGGTGAGCCACGTGCTGCCGTTGCGCGACGGCCTGCGCGCCTTCGATCTTATCGAGCGGGGCGAAGCAGTGAAGGTGCTGATTCAACCGGAAGGGTAGCGGCCGGAACGGTAAAGCTCGATACGGTTAGCGCACAGAGGTTGCCATGAACAAAGGCGAGATCATCGGTAAGGCGAAGCCCGAGTCGGCGGTGGTCGACGAAATCCGGGAAGGGCGGTTCTTCGTCGATCGCCGGATTTTTTCCGATCCGGAAATCTTCGACCTCGAGATGGAGCGGATTTTCAAGCGGGTGTGGGTCTTCCTCGGCCACGAGAGCCAGGTGAAAAACCCCGGCGACTTTATAACCACCTGGATCGGAAAAGTGCCGGTGGTCGTCAATCGCAAGCCCTCCGGCGAGATCGGCGCGCTGGTCAACTCCTGCGCCCATCGCGGCGCCATGGTTACCCGCGCCGCCAAAGGTAACAGCGCGGCCTTCGCCTGCCCCTATCATGGATGGTGTTACGACCTCGACGGCAAAAACATAAAAGTCCCCGACCGCGAAGGCGGCAACTACCCGCCCGCGTTCGACACGGAAAATCACGATCTGGTCCCGGTTGCGAAGGTCGCAAGTTATCGCGGCTTCATCTGGGGCAGCCTCAATCAAGCGGCCGAAGATCTGCCCGCCTACCTCGGCCAGGCCAGGCCGATTATCGATCTGCTCGTCGACCAGTCGCCGCAGGGGCTCGAGGTGCTGCGCGGCTCGTCAACCTACACCTTCCAGGGCAACTGGAAGCTGCAGATGGAAAACGGGATCGACGGTTACCACTTCCCGGTCGTGCACGCCGCCTACGTGATGCTGGCGCGGCGCCGCGTCGAATCGGGCAAGAAGGGAATGATGGATGTCCGCACTCTTCAGAAGATGCAGACCGGTTGTTACGATCTCGGCGCCGGCCACGCGATGATCTGGGGCGACCTGCCGAATCCTGACTGGCGGCCGCATTATAATCAGCGCGAGGAGTTGATCGGACGCTACGGCGACGAGCGGTTTCACTGGATGATGGAGCGGATGCGCAACCTGATGGTTTTTCCCAACGTGCAAATCATGGATCAGGCGTCCACGCAGATCCGCATCTTCCGCCCGATCGCGCCCAATAAAACCGAGATCAAGATCTACTGTATCGCACCGGTCGGGGAATCGCGCGAGAGCCGCGCCTTGCGGCTCCGGCAGTATGAAGACTTCTTCAACGCCAGCGGCCTCGGCACACCCGATGACCTGGCGGTGTTCGAGGCCTGCCAGATCGGATACCAGGGCGCGTTCGGCCGTTATCTGCAACCCTACGATCGCGGCATCGGCTCGATGATCGAGGGAGCCGACGAAGAGGCCCAAAAAATCGCGCTCGACCCGGTCGCCTGCGGCATCAACAATGCCGACGAAATTCTGTACCACGGCCCGTATCGGCAATGGCTCAAACTGATGGCGGAAGACGACGCAGCGGGGCCGCATCGTGAGTGAACTGTTCGAGGCGGTCAGCGATCTGCTCTATCGCGAGGCGGCTTTCATCGATCAACGGCAATGGTCCGAATGGCTGGACCTGTTCACCGACGACGTGCAGTACTGGATTCCGTGCTGGGACGACGACGGCCGGCCGACCAGCGATCCGCAGAGCGAGGTGTCGCTGGTTTACTATGACAACCGCCAAGGTCTTGAAGATCGGGTGGCGCGCATTCGTTCGGGGTTTTCCGCGGCTTCCGTCACGATGCCTCGCACCTGCCATCAGGTGACGAACATCCGGATCGCCAAGCGCGATGGCGACCTGCTGGAGGTTGCCTCCGCGTGGACCGCGCATTCCTTCCATGGCGGCGAGACCAAGGTCTTCTACGGCTTTTACGACCATCGTTTACGGCGCGTCGACGAGCGCTGGCGCATCTGCGCCAAGAAAATAATCGTCGTCAACGACGTGATTCCAACCCTGCTCGATATCTTCAGCGTGTGACACGCTGAATAGAATGCGACGGCTGCCGTGACTATCCACCGATGCGCGGTGCGTGGCAGACTGACCGCATGCGCAAGCGCTCAACCAGGAAAGCAAAACCGGTCGAGAACCCGGCGAACGCGTCCGGCATCGTTGGGGCGGTCGTACAGGATTTGGAACTGACGGCCGAGCAGCTCGAACAAGCCACCGCCCGCGCAGTCAATCGTCTCGGCGGTTCGAAGAGCGGCAAAGCCCGGGGCGCTAAATCCGGCCACGGCCGCCGTCCCACCGATGCGCGCAAGGTGGTCTCGAAGCGTCGCAAAAGAAAACCGTAGCGAGTCGTCGCAGCAATCGGGCAACTGCTCTTCAATCGAGCCGCACGCGTTCGAGATACCGCGGCACTACCGCGTTCCATCGCAGCTCACGGACGATCGTGGCACGCAAGGCCTCGGCGGCCGCCGGATCGCCGTGCACGACGTAGACTACTTCGGGCACCGCCGCCGCGCTCTTGAGCCAGCTGATGATCTCGGATCGGTCGGCATGGACCGAGAACGCGGGAATGTTCACAATTTCGGCGCGCACCGGGATATGGCGTCCCAGCATCTTCACTGCCGATGCGCCTTCCAGCAGCAGGCGTCCCCGCGTGCCCTCGGCCTGATAGCCGACCAGCATCACGGTGTTGCGCTCGTCGGGAAGCCGGTGGGCCAGGTGATGCAGCACGCGCCCGCCGGTTGCCATGCCGGATGCCGAGATGATGATCATCGGCCCACGTCGGCTGTTGAGCGCGATCGATTCCTCGACCGTCTTGACCTCGGTGAGGCTGTCCGGTTCGAGAACCTCCGGCTTGCCCGCGACCTCAGGCCTCATGGTGGGATCGCCCGACGACATCGCGTCCTGATAAAGCTTCAGCGCCGCCAGCGCCATCGGACTGTCCACATAGACCGGCAGCGCGGGAATCCGGCCTTCCTGTTGCAAGCGTCGCAGATAGAACAGAACGATCTCGGTGCGATCAACCGCGAACGACGGAATTACCATTACCCCTGCGCGGTCGGCGGTGCGGGCGATCGCCTGGGCGAACGTATCGAGCGCGCCCTGGTCGTCATGCAGCCGATCGCCATAGGTCGACTCGACCACGATCACGTCGGCACGAGGAGGCGGGTCGGGCGCTCGCAGCAGCGGATGGCTCGGGCGGCCGAGGTCGCCGCTGAACAGCACGCGCCGATTGAAAGCCTCACCGGTCTCCACCAATAGCGACGACGCGCCGAGGATATGGCCGGCATGGCGAAAAGTTACCCGGCAACGATCGGTCTCAAATGGCGAGCCGAGCGAAGTCGCCGAGAAATGATTCAGCGATTTCCACGCGTCCTCTTCGGTGTACAAAGGAAGGGCCGGCGTATGCTTGGAATAGCCCCGGCGGTTTGCGTATGCCGCTTCCTCTTCCTGCAGGTGACCGCTGTCCGGAAGCAAAATCCGGCACAAGGCATAGGTTCCCGGTGTGGAGAAGACGCGGCCCTTGAACCCGCTGCGGCACAGCACGGGCAGGTAGCCGCTGTGATCGAGATGGGCGTGTGAGAGCATCACTGACTTGATGAGCTCGGCATCGACCGGAAGGCGATCCCAATTGCGCAGCCGCTGCTCCTTAATCCCCTGAAAAAGCCCGCAGTCGATGAGCACGCATGAGTCGCCGGCAGTGAGGAGAAACTTGCTGCCGGTGACGGTGCCGGCCGCGCCGAGAAACCGCAGCATCGGAGCCGAGGCGGATCTCGTCGTTGATTTCATTATGCCAAACCGCTCGGCGCGACGGCCGGCAGCGGAGAACAATTTCGTCGGTCTGACAACTTGCTAGCGGCGGCTTCCAGAGCAGGGAGATTTGAATCCTCAAAACCATCTGAAATCTACACGCTACGGCATTCGTTGTTCAACCGTATCAAAAATCCTTGCTTGTGGTTCGGAAGCGCACCGATTATGAATGCACGAAGAGTGGAAGGTTGCAGGATCAGGAAACGAAACAGAAGAGCCGATCAAAAATGATTCGACAGAACCATGAGTACCGATAGCATACAGCCCTGCGAACGCCAGGTGCTCATTGACGAGATTCCGCTGATGCTCGTTGAAGGCGGGCGCGGCGCGCCGCTCCTGGTGCTGCACGATGAACTCGGTTACCCCGGCTGGCTCGCCTGGAACGCAAGCCTGGCCGAGCATCGCCGACTAATCATTCCGATGGCGCCGGGCTTCGGCCGATCGCCGGGGTTGGACTGGCTTTCCTCACTGCGCGACCTGGCTTGTCTCTACGGCCGCTTCCTGCGCGACAACGGCTTCGATCGGGTGGATGTCCTGGGCTTCTCGCTCGGCGGCTGGCTGGCCGCCGAGATGGCGGTCAATTGGCCCGGCCAGTTCGCGCGCATGATGCTGGTTGCGCCGATGGGAATCAAACCATCGGAGGGCGAGATCCTCGATTTGTTTATGCGATCGGCGCCGGAGTATCTGCGCGCCGGCATCTGCCAGCCTGCGAGCTGCGCCGAGTATCTGAAACTATACGGCAGGCAGCCGACTCAGCCTCAGCTCGAGCAGTGGGAGGAGGCCCGTGCGCAGGTCGCCCGTCTTGCCTGGTCTCCATACATGCACAACCCCAGCCTGCCGTCGCTGCTGAGGGGGGTTCGCTCGATGCCGACGCTGCTGGTTTGGGGCGAACGGGACGCGGTCGTACCGGCGGCCACGGCGCGCCGCTACCAGGAATCAATCCCCGACGCGCAAATTGCGCTTCTTCGGGAATGCGGGCATCGCCCCGAAATCGAAAGAACCCAGGAGTTCGTGAATATCATTCGCCAGTTCATCGGCTCATAGTCAATACCCGGGTCACACAATGCATATCGCCTATTTCTCTGAACGTCCTTATCATCCGCTGGATGAAGAACTGACTATTGCCCAGGGCATCTGGGGGATACCTAATCGGTATTTCGATCCGGCGGTCGGCGCGCGATTATACAATGAGTACCTCGACCAGGCGGTGTTGGCCGAGGAGTCGGGCTACGACGGCATCGTACTTAACGAACATCACGGCCTCGTCACCTGCATGGGGGCGGTTGCGAACGTCGAGGCGGCAATCCTGGCGCGTATCACGAAACGTTGTCGGATCATCATGCTCGGCAACCTGCCGACCATCGTCGGTAATCCCCTGCGCCTGGCCGAAGAGCTGGCGGAGATCGATCTGATCTCGGGCGGCCGGCTGGTGAGCGGGATGGTTCGAGGCGGGGGCACCGAGCAACTCGCGAACAATTCTAACCCGGCGTTCAACCGCGAATGCTTCGAGGAGGCGCACGATTTCATTATCAAGGCGTGGACTATGCCCGGGCCGTTTCGGTACGAGGGCCGGCACTTCCATTACCGGTTCGTGAATCCGTGGGCGCTGCCGCTCCAGAAGCCACATCCGCCGATCTGGGTGCCGGGACTCGTAAGTCCCGAAACTGTGACCTGGTGCGCCGAACGAAACTATCCGTATGTGGCGCTGTCGACTTATCTGGAACCCACGATCGATCTGTGGGATCTCTATTGCGAAACCGCGGCGCGCAAGGGCTACCAGGCCGGACCGGAAAACTTCGGTTATCTGCAGAAGGTCGTAGTCGCGGAAACCGAGAGCGAGGCGCGCGAGCTCGCGATGCTGGAGCTGCAGGGTGGACGCGCCGCTGCCTTCGCGGCGATCAGGCCCGAGTTCATGTTTCCGCCCGGCTACAATTCGAAAAAGGCGGCCGGACGAATGGCGCGTCAGTTCAGGAATCCAAAGGGCGGCGATGAGCTATTCGTCCCGCGCGGTGACTTTGATGTCGGCGAGGCGAAAAAGACTATCAATAGTCCCGCTCAACTCAAGATTTTGGAAGATAGCTATCGTCTGATTGTTGGTACTCCGGAGAGCGTGGTGCCGAAAATCAGGAAGATCCTCGAGGTCTTGCGTCCGGGATCTTTTATTATCCGTCACAGCGACGGGCCGCTGGATCATCAAACCCGCATGAGGCTGATTAGACTAATCGGACAGCGACTACTGCCGGCGCTTAGAGAGATCGGCAGCGAGCTCGGCCTGGTGAGCCCCTTCGATCGGAAGCCCGGGGGGCAGCGGCTTTCGTCGGGCGGCGCATGGCAGCGGGTCGCGCGCGTCGACGCCTTGTCGGCGCTGTGAGCCGAAATCGTCGCGGTCAGCTCTTCCGCGCCAGGCGCCGCCGCCGATATTTTTCCACCATGTAGCTGCCGGCGGCGACCGCGCCACCGTCGACCGGCAGCACTACCCCGGAGATGTACGAGGACGCGGGCGCGGCGAGGAACAGCACGGCGCGCGCGATTTCGTCGACGCTGCCGAGCCGCCGGACCGGTACGTGGTCGGCGCGCTCCTCGAAGCCGCCCTGGGTCCAGACGTTGCGCAGAAGCTCGGTGTCGACCGGACCCGGCGCAATCGCGTTGGCGGTGATGCCGAAGTCGGCGAGATCGAAAGCCATCGCGCGCGTGAGCCCAATGATGCCGGCCTTGGCGGCGGCGTAATGGGCCGCATCGGGCGGCGCCATCAGGCCGGCGATCGAAGCGATCGAAACGATGCGCCCGTAGCCGCGCTTGGCCATCTCGCGGGCGGCGGCCTGCGCGCAGTGGAAGCTGCCGGACAGGTGAACAGCCAGCACCCGGTCCCAGTTTTCCTTCTCGATTTCGAGGAAACGTCCGCTATTGGCTATTCCGGCGTTGTTGACCAGGATGTCGATTTTGCCCAGCGCCTGCACCGCCGCGGCCGTCGCCGCCTGAACCTGCTGATAGTCAGTCACATCGACGACGGTCGTGAACGCGCGGACGGTGCAGCTTTCAATCTCCCGCGCCGTCGATGCCGCCGAGGCGCTATCTAGATCGAAGATCGCTACGTCGGCGCCGCCACGGGCAAAGGCGAGCGCGATCGCTTTGCCGATACCACGGCCACCACCAGTAACCAATGCTACTTGTCCTTTGAATTCCATCTAATCCTGCTTTACCACGGTTCCCAGCCGCCGCGGAATGACCTACACGCAGGAGGACTGGGTTGACGATGAAGCGACTTCACACCGACGACTGGAGGAGTAGAACAGCCACGGCACGATTGCCCGCTGTCCTGGCCCCGACCTCACCTCACGCAAAAGCCTTCACAATACGTGGTCTTTGGCCGCTTTCCGAAAAATATTGCGGGAGCACACCGTCATCAACTGGCCGAAATCAGGGTTCGCCGTTCTGCATGCGGAGCCGTTCCGCTTTCATTACTGGCGACCCTTCGTCCCCGTTAGTCGGCTGCGCCTTCTCTTCGTTGGGACCGGGGTGGTAACCCGGCGGCACATGGACGCTGACTCGCTTACCGTCAACCCACACTTCGCTGAAGCCTTTGGGATTATTCAGGCCTTTTTGCTCCCATTCTTTTAGTAGCCACGGCGCGTTCCGCTCAAGATCGGGTTGCGCGCTCTGCACGAAGCACTTAAGACAAGGCCGCTTCTGCGGAAAGGGGCTCTCTTGAGGATAGGCCGGTTTCGGCTCCTGCGCGAAGAGAAGCAAGGGCATCACGAGAACGGAAATCCAAATCAATCCTGTCACAATTAGATTCCGTGGTAAAATCATTTTTTTCGCCGGCGGCGCAGGCGAGCATTATCTTACTGCGGCGCTACGAGACCGCGCGGACCGCCGGCGCTTCGCGCCCGGCGTGTAGCTGCTCGTGGCGGACCAGGAAGCGCGGCCTTAGCCAGGAGATCAGCGCCGGCAGCAGCAACACGCCAGCGACCAGATTCGCGCTCATCAGCAGGATCAACAGAATACTCATCTGGTTATGGAACAGCAGCGGTGAGAAAGCCCACGGCAGCATACCGCCCACCATTACCAGGTAGGTGGCGAATACCCAGATGCCGGTGGTGCCGACGCCCAGCACGATCGCTTCGTCGAGCGCCGTGCCGTTGCGCACTTCGTCGCGAATTCTATAGACCGTGTAGATCCCGTAATTGATACCCAGACCGATACCTAATGAGAGTATAGGCACGATATCTATCGAGAGACCGATGCCGTGGTAGTGCATATAGATAAATGCAACCACATTCGCGATCGCACAGGTCAGCACGAACAAAATACCTGCCACCAGCGAACGGAACATCAGGGCACAGCAGAGCAGGATCACGGCCAGCGTGAGAGCGAGGTTCACCGAGTTGAGATGCGCCAGCACGTCGTCAGTCGCCAGGGTCACCCCGGCGTCGCCGCCGAGATAGAGTATCTTGACCCGGCTGAGCCCGGGATCGGTGGCGACGCGGGCGCGCATAAAGCCGTCGATGTCGGCGCGCAGCCGCCTGAGGCGAGCGTAGGTCTGATCGGGCAGCAGCACGCGGATGCACGAACTGGTCATGGCCGGCGAATAGGCGAAGAAGCCGCTGATATCGTCGGAGGTGGCGCTGCTGAAGAACATCATCCAGATGGTGCCGGTGAGGACCGGGTCGTTGGGCGTGCCAAGGAATTTCGGCGAACCGTAATGCAGCAGCGAGTTCATCGGTCGCGCGGCCATGGAATCAAAGCCGGTGGTCGCCGCGATGTCGCCGCGCACCATCAGGTAGTCGCCGAGGTCGCGCTCCATCCTGAGAACGTCGGGGCCGATGCTGGATTGGCGGCTGGGAAAATTGGGCGTGGCCAACACGATCCAGCCGGTATGGGTCGGGACGAAGCGGCTGATGGTGCCATAATCGCGATTGAGGGTGGAGTCGGGACGGAAGATCGGGATGCTGTTGCGCTGGTAGCCGATGCGGATACCGCGGGCGCTGACAATTCCCACCACTAACACGATCGCCCCGGCCGCCAGCAGCGCGCCGCGCGTAGCTCCGGGAACGACCGGAATTCGAATCAGCCGGCCGGTCAGCGAGTCCAGCGCCAGGCGCCGACCGGCCCCGACGCGCCTCAGCAGGCGGCGTTCCGGACGCAATTGGGGACGCGGCAGCCAGCTCATCACGATGGGCTGGAAGATGAAGACCAGGGCCAGGCTCGAACCGAGCCAGACTGCGCCGCCGAGACCGACGTGCCGCAGCGCAGGAATATCGCCCAGCGTGACGAAGATGATGCCGGCGATATTGGCCAGCACCGCCAGCAGTCCGGCCGGCAGCATCGCGCCGGCGGTTTGCGCCAGCGCGGCCCTGGTCTCGGGGGTGCGATCGAGTTCGTCGTAGTAGCGTCCCTGCCATTGAATCCCGTGGCTCAGATCGCGCGCGGTCAGGATGAACGGGATCACCAGCATCACCGGGTCGAGGTTGAAGCCGGCCAGCCCCATGAAGCCCAGGCCCCAGATCGCCGAGCAGGCGCCGGTCACGATCGGCACCCACCAGCCGGTGCGGGCGCCGAGGCAGAGGTAGATGATGACCAGGGCGAGCGCGATCGAAAGCGCGAAGATCCACTGGATGCGCGGCAGGTAGTGATAGCCCCAGCTCAGCGCCATCACGTCGCCGCTGGCATACAGCCGGGTGTTGGGGTCCTCGGTCTGCGCGCGCATCTGCCGGAGGCTGTCGAAGACCTTGCGGTAGTCGATGCCGTAGTCGTTGAAGCTGGCGACCACCAGCGCGCCTTTGTTGTCAGGGGTGATAAGGCCGGCCAGTTGCGCGCGATGCGCCATCACCGTCCGCCGCAGCTCGTCGGCTCCCCGCTGGCTTTTCGGCACGGCCGGATACATGAAGGTCCGCAACACCAGCGCGCCGGGAACCGCGCGCGCGTAAACCACGCGATAAGACGCCAGCGAAAAAACTTCGTTGTGGTTAACGCCGGGCAGGCGGTTGATAGCGAAGGTGAGGTTCTGGATCTTCTGCAGCGTGGTCGGATTGAAAAGGTCGCCCCGTTTGACGCGCAGCATCAGGACCAGGGTCTGGGCCCGGCCATAGCTGTTCTCGAACTTGCGATAGAGCATCACGTTCGGATTCCGGGCCGGCAGCAGATCGTCGTAACTGGTCGCGAAGCGGACCCGGGCCGCCCAGTAGGCCATGAACAGCGTGATCGCGATGAGCGCCAGGCCGATCGGCTTTCGATAGCGCAGCAGCAGATCGCCGAGCTTGCGAGCGCGGCTCGCGGTGCTGGTCGGCTCAATTTTTGGTATCGAGAGCAGCTCCAAGGTTGTGCCTCGCGAGGGTTCCGGACAAATCCCTAACTCGACATATAGAGGAACGCTCGCGCTTTCAAGGAAAACGTTGCGCTTATCGTGCGAAGCGCGAATCCGGCCAGCCGAGCCGGCACGGCCCGAGGGCTGGCAAAACCGCAGCGACGATGCGGATGGTTACTGCGCGCCGGAGTTGGAGAGCTGGTCGCCCTCGGTGGGCGCGACGTAATCCTCGGGCAGCCGCCAGCGCGCCAGGTCCCAGCCATGCTTGAGGGCTGCGATGCGCTGGCCGCTGTCGCCGTGACGCGCCTGCGGGCTCGACTCGCTGCCGGTGAATTCGTCACCGGCCAGACCGTAGTAGGGGGTAATCGAATCGAGCGGAATATCAAGCCGCTCGAGCGTGTAGCCGGCGAAGCGATCGGCTTCCAACTCCTTGGTCTCGCCCGCCACGCCGGCGCGGCCGGGCCCGAAGTCGTCATGCACCTCGTGGCCGATCTCATGCGCCATGATGGCCTCCAGGATCGAGTCGGTCAGCCGGGTGTTGCCGCTCGGAATCATCAAACCCCGGAACAGCGCGCGCATGAAGGCCGGATTGTAGAAGACGCATCCACCGGGCCGGGCGTGAGGTGAACGGAAGGCCAGCGACTGGTAGACACGGATCCGGGTGCCCCACAGTTGGTCGATGTTACTGACGAAGAATTTCATCTGCTGATCGGACCGTTGCGCCCGCTCGCCACAGGCGAAGAAAGTTGAGCCGGAGGGGAGCGAGGCGTGCCGGGTCGGGACGCCGGCATCGCCCTGGCTGCTGTCGTTGGGGACCTGCTCCCATTCGTCGTAGGCGTGGGTGATACCGCCGGCGAAGAACAGGCAAACCAGGGCGACCGCGAGGACGCGCAGCAAGCGAGCGCAGTGACTGCGGGGAGCGGACGTCATATCGTCGGTGCGCGTTGGAACGATCAGCCTCCCCGCATAGAGTGATAAACCTCGACGAGTATACGTCGCGCACACCAAGCGGGCCATCGGCTCCGGTTGCCCTCCGGCGTTGCCTGCGCGGTAAAACCCGGGCGAAATTACGGTGAAAAGATGCGTAACATGGCGCTAGGCGTCGGATCGGACTCGCCACAGATTCGGGCCGCTCGCCCTGCCGATTTCCCGGAACTGCTGCGGCTTATCCGGGCGTACTACCGATACGACGGGATCCGCTTTCGAGCCGGGCTCGTGACGGCCGGGCTCAGGCGGATGTTGCGTGCTCCCGGGGTGGGACGGATTTGGGTCGTGTGGGACGGGGCGCGGGCGATCGGGTACGTCGCCTTCAGTTTCCATTACGACGTCGAATTCGGCGGACCCGAAGGGGTAATCACCGATCTGTTCCTGCATCGTGGCTATCGTCGCCGGGGACTCGGCGGCCGCCTGTTGGCAACGGTCGACGATTATTGCCGCGCGGCGGGGATTCGCAGCATGGAGCTGCAAGTGATCCACGGTAATCGTGAGGCTGAGGCATTTTACCGCCAGCATGGTTTCAGGATGCTGGCCCGCCAGATCATGGCGCGTGAACTGCCCCGCAAAGTGCGTCGGCCAAAGAAATTGCCGCCTGGAAAGCGGGTAAAACGTCGTCAGTAAGGCCCTATGAACAAGGCCACCTGAGCGACCTGAATATTCTCCGAACGGCCGTCGTCTACGTATTAGACCGCCAAACAGAGTGCGGTAACGTACCTCCTCCTCCCTGTAGGCCGTTGCCATTGTAGTTAGGATGAGCGACGGTCGAAGGCGGGCGTTGGGGAGCCTCCCCCCTCTCCAACTGCCCGCCTTTTTTTTTGCGCCTCGCCGATCATGATCGAGCCGTTCGGCTTGACACCGCTGCCCGTACGACATAGCACGACAGTCCATGTATCGGCACCATTTTCCGCCAGTTCTCGTACTGATTCTGGGCGCTACGATGTCTGGCCTCGTGTTGAGTTGCGGCAACGGCGGCACCACCGATAATTGCGCCAAATACGTCGCCGGGGTTTACGAACCAGTGCCATGCTCGATCTACGCGCCGCCGCTGGGACCGCATCTGAAATCGATCGAGGTATGCGCCGGGGCGCCGGCCTCGCCGACCGTCAAACCCAGCGCGACGCCGACCGGCGCCAACCCCAGCCCGACGCCGACTCATACGCCGTGCCCGACGCCGGCGGCCACCACCGCGATGATCCCGAATCCGGTGGACTTGAACGCTACGGGATTGTTCAAGAACGGTACGCAGACCTTTTACCGCGACATCACCAGCGGCGCCGTATGGTTCGCCGATAACAACAACCTCTCCTATACCCAGAACGGACAGTTCACGACCTCGAACAGCGGCTGCACCTGTGTCTATGCGAGCTCGGGCGGGAAAGTGAGCAATCCGATGGGAGTTGCGATCGCGCCCAATGGCGGCTCACTGCCGATATGCTCGCCATGCCCGGCCGCCGCGACCCCGGCGGCCACGCCCGCAGCAGCCTTGGATAGCTCGCCGGGCTCGCCGGCCAGAACCGGCAAGGTGATGTGGCGCTTCGATGCTCACGCCGCGGTCCAGGGTCAGATCGTCGCCGCCTCCTCCGGTGGCGCGGTCTATTTCATAACCGCCGACCGGCGGCTGCACGCGATCAACTCGGCGGGCCGTGAGATTTTCGTCCGCTCGGCGGCCGGCACCTCGCCGGCGGTTGGCGCGGATGGAACAATCTATGCCGAAGGTGCGCGGGGCGGCCTGATGGCGCTCGATGCGGGCGGGAAACTTCGCTGGTTCGCCGAGCTTGGCGGCGGTGCCGGTCCGCTGGCGGTGGGACCGGATAACACGGTCTACGATGCCACCGATTCCGAGCTGGTGGCGGTCGCTGCGAACGGCGCGACGAAGTGGCAAATCTCGATGCCGGGGGTGCGTCAGGTGGCGCTCTCACCCGACGGCATGCTGATCGCGGTGACCGATGGTGGACTCACCACGTTGTCCAGCGACGGCGTTATCCAGTGGACTTTCGCGCCGCCCGCGGGCATCGCTGGCGCTGTTGCCATCGAGGGGAGTGCTCTTTACGTCGCATCGCCGGACAACAGCCTGTACGCACTCGATCTTGCCGCGGGCAACGAGCTGTGGCATCGCGCGGCAGCCGGTGGCGGCAAAACCGGTGTCACGGTGGACGGAACCGGCAAGCTTTACGTCGGCGGCGATGCGGCGCTGGCGGCCTTCGACGTCGCCGGGGCGCGCGACTGGTCGTCGAGCGGGTTCACGCCGGAGTCGGTCGCGCCGGCGGTCTCATCGAGCGGGACGGCATTTGTCGCCGCGCAGGGCGGTCATCTGGCGGCGATTGGGCCGGCCGGCCAGCTACTATGGGTCGCGGGAAATTTTGGTCACGTCAGGTCGATGACGTTTTCATCAGCAGACACGCTGTATGTCCTCTCTAGCGATGGTACCTGCTGGAGTCTTAAGGAGATTATAGCTAATAATTGATTTGAGATGGAATTGTAAAGTTTTTATAATCTATATTTAATATAATAAAGAGTTAAAAAAGATAATTAAAAAGCAATAGACTATTATAGCGACGCACCTCCCCTTACAATCGTAAGTGCCGGTGGGTTGCCGTAATTGAGGGTCGGCAGGGTATGGCGTTATCAGGCGAGCGGCCTGAATGCGCTGACTGTGCGACCCGGCGCGGCTTCCCCGGCGATGCATGTCGGGGAAGGTCCGTCAGATCGCGACGGCGCTTGCGATTGCGCTGGCCGTTGGATGTTTGGTCTCACTGGTTGGGGCTGGCACCACGCACAGCTCGGCCAGCCGCGCGTTATCTTCCCCCGTACGTCCGCCTTCCGATCCCGCCTTGCATCTGGAGCAGGCAGATTACGAATTCATCAGGCACGGCCTTTATCTGGGACTGCCGCGATCGGGCTATTTGAACGCAGTGCGCGCGACGCGAAGACTGCGCGCCGGCGCGCAGCTCGCGGCCGTGACGATGGCAGCGGCGTCCAACAACGCGGTGTCATTGCTGTGGACTCCGATCGGACCGCAGCCGATGGTGGGTGAAATCGAGAATCAGTTCGGCGGCACGACGCCGCTCGACAACGCGACCGGACGTGTCACCGCGATCGCCGTCGATCCGCGCACCGCGGATATTTTCGTCGGCGGCGCGGGCGGCGGGGTATGGCGCAGCAGCGATGGCGGCGTGAGCTTCGTGCCGGTCTTCGATTCGCAGCCGACCCAGATAATCGGCGCGATCGCGATCGATTCGACCACTACGCCGAACAGCACCATCTATGTCGGCAGCGGCGAGGGCAACGAGGCAATCGACTCTTACTACGGCCTGGGAGTTTTCAAGTCGAGCGACCTCGGCGCGAGCTGGACGCAACTCGGCGGCACGACGTTCAATGGGATGGGAATCGCGGCGCTGGCGATCGACCCGTCGCATTCGCCGCCGCATCTGTTCATCGCCCTGACTGACAGCCTCAGCGCCGGCCGCGCCGATCCTCAAATGCTCGAAGGCAACCCCGGCCGGCAGGGACTCTGGTACTCGCCCGACGGCGGCGCCAGCTGGTCGCACGTGGGCGCGTTCTTCTGCTCCAACTGTCCGGCCAATGACGTGGTGGTCGATCCCAACAATCCCAACAGCGTGTGGGCGGCGATCGAGTGGGACGATGTCTATCACTCCCTCGACGGCGGCCTCACCTGGACCCGGGCCTGCTTCACCAACGACAGCCCGTGCAGCGTGCCGGCCGGCTACGGGCAGATCGGCCGCGACAGTATCGCGCTCGCCGCCGCCGACCCCGGCACGGTTTACGTGATGGTTGGGAATGTGGACGGGGCCGCATACGCGGGCTTCGTCAAATCCACCAACAACGGCGCTTCATGGAGCAACGGGGTGGTGCCGAGCGTCACCATCAACGGTGTCACGCTTGACGGATCGGCCGCCGCCAACACCTCGCAGTCGTACTACGATCAGGCGCTGGCGGTCGATCCGACCGACTCCAGCGGCAGTCATGTGCTGTTCGGCGGTATCGGTATCTACCAGAGTTTCAACTCCGGACAGACTTGGTCGTTCCTGGCGACGGGTGGCACCACTCACGCCGATCAACATGCCATCGTGCCGCTGGTACAGGGCGGTGCGATGAGCGGATTTCTGCTCGGCAACGACGGCGGCGTCTATCGCTACGACAGCGTGGCGAACAGCTTCACCGGCCTCAACGCCACCCTCAGCCTCGGCCAGTTGCAGGCCATCGGACCCCATCCGACGTTACCGTCGACGGCGCTTGGCGGCTTCCAGGACAACGGCACGCAGCTCTTCACCGGTACGCCCGGATGGCAGGTCGTGGACGGTACTGACGGCGGCTTCACGCTGTTCGATCCCAGTGATCCAACTTACGCCTACCATACCTACGCCAGTCCCAACGCCTTGCCGGCGATCGCGGCCTCGACCGACGGCGGCGCGAGCTGGCAGTGGCTCGGCCCGACCAATGCGCTCACCGCTATCCTGGGATTTGATTTCGTCAACTTCTACCCGCCGCTGGCGGTCGATCCCGCCGTGCCGCATCGAGTGCTGTTCGGCGGCGCGTTGTCGATTTACGTCTCGACCGACGGCATGTTCAGCTGGCAGTTGCAGGGCACGGTCAATGCGACTGAGCCGTTGCAGGACCTCGAGTTTGCGCCCTCCGACGACACCCGGGCGTGGGCCCTGTCGTTGTCGAGTATCGGGATCGGCTTTCAGATTTTTAACACCGTGCAGGCCAACTGCCCGGATCGGCCCGGCTGCCCGAATCCGGGGAATCCCGCGCTGTGGAACGAAGTGACCGCCAACCTGGTGAAACTGTTTCCGCCCGGGTTTACCACCGCGCAGAGCCAGGCGACCGGAATCACGCCCGATCCGCGCAATCCGTCGATCGCCTACCTGAGCCTGTCCGGGTTTACCGCCGTAACCCATCTCGGCCATATCTACCGCACCGCTGACTTCGGGCAGAGCTGGAGCGAGGATGACGGCGCGGGCGGCGCGGCGCCGCTGCCCGACGTGCCGACCTTGCGAATCCTGGTCGACCGCGACGATCGGACCGGCAATACCTTGCTGGCCGCCACCGATATCGGGATTTTTCGCAGCACCGATGACGGTGCGAATTGGGCACCATTCAACCTGGGCGCCATCCCCGCGGTGCCGGTGTTCGATATCGAGCAGGGGCTGACGGGCACGATTTTCGCCGCCACCCACGGCCGCGGCGCTTATCTTCTGAGCGGGCCGACGCCGATTCCGACCGACTCTCCGACCCCGATCCCATCGCCAACCGCCACCCCGACCGCGACTGCCACCTCGACCGCAACCATTACGCCGACGCCGACGGTCACTGCCACGAAAACTGCGACACCCACGGTCACCGCCACCAAGACCGCCACGCCGACCGCAACCATTACGCCGACGCCGACGGCTACTGCCACGAAGACCGCGACACCCACGGCCACTGCCACCGCAACTGCCACCTCGACCGCAACCATTACGCCGACGCCGACGGTCACTGCCACGAAAACTGCGACACCCACGGCCACTGCCACCAAGACCGCAACGCCGACCGCGACCATCACCGCCACACCGACGACCACCGCCACGCCGACTGCGACCGTGACTCCGGTAGCAACCGCGCTTTCCCTCAGCCGCAAAAGAATCAGTTTCCCGCAGCAAGTGTTTGGAACGAGCGGTACGACCAGTCCGAGGCGACGGGTGACGGTGACTAACCCGCGGGCTAATCGACATCTTCCGGCGGTGCTGCTCGGGACCATCGCCGCCGCCGGCGATTTCGCGGTCGATAGCACCGGCAGCACCTGTACCAGCGGCTCGACGCTGGCCGCGAATTCGTCGTGCGTGATCGCGCTGACCTTTACGCCGACTGCGCTCGGCCTGCGCAGCGGAGGCCTCACGATCAGCGATGATGCGAGCAACGCTCCGCAGGTGGTAGCGCTGAGCGGGACGGGTATTGCTGGACACCTCGGTCTCAAACCGAGCGCGCTCTTTTTCGGAAAAGTCGTGATGGGGCTGGAAAAGGACATCGCGCTGACGCTGCGCAATCCCAATCGCGCGCCGCTGCAAATTACCGCGATCAGCTCCGGTCTTTCCGATTATCAGATCGGCTCGGGATGCGTAGGGGTGCTCCCGGCCGGAGCAAGCTGTGCCGTGATGGTTCATTTCGCGCCCTTGAGCGCCGGCCGCAAACTCACCACCCTGCAGATCGACGGCAACGCCGCGCACAGCCCGCGGGTCGTCAGGATGGTGGGCAGAGGGAAGATGCCGGTGCTGTCACGATGGCCAAGGATCGTGCGCTTCGGGCGCGCGCATGTCGGTGATGCGTCGGTGGTCCGGAGCATCAAGCTCACCAACCGCAGCCCGGTGGCGATCAACGTCGCGGCGCTGACTTCCAGCGACCAGGCTTTCGAGGCGGCGCCGACCTGCGTCGGCAGCCTCCCGCCGCACGCGGCCTGCACCTTCACGGTGAGCTTCAGGCCCGGCGCGCCCGGAACGATCGCCGCCCAGCTCGGCATCGTCGACGACGCCGCCCAAAGCCCGCAACTGGTGACCCTGAAGGGCGTCGGGATGTCGCCGTCTTCGCCCCCCTAAACGACGGTGGGAGAGCCTGGGCCGAGCCTCGCTCGTCGGCGGCTGTCTGTTCCGGTGGATACCTGTTTGCGTTTGGATTGACTCCACGGGCCGGGGCAACTAGCTTCACTGCAACGGACGGAGCGGACAGTTTGGACCGGGAAGAACGGCGGGCGCAGGTCCTGCGGCACGCCAAACGCATATTCGCCCGCAAGGGTTACCATCGTACCAACGTGGCGGATATCATTGCGCGGGCCCGCATCGCACGCGGCACCTTCTATCTCTATTTCCGCAACAAACGGGAGATTTTCGAGGTCTTGCTGGATCAGGCGCTGCGCGACCTTTCCGAGCGCATCCAGCGCATCCGGATGGCCGCCGAGGAGCCCAGCCCGCTCGACCAGTTGCGCGCCAACCTCGGCCGGGTGCTGGAATTTGTACTGATGGAGCGCGAGCTGACCGATATCGTGCTGAATCACGCGGTCGGCTTCGATCGCGAACTCGACGCCAGAATTCTCGAGTTTTACGATCAGATCGCACACAAGATTCAGCGCTCGCTCGACCTGGGCGTGCAGATGGGGCTGGTGCGCCCGTGCGATACGCAGACCGCGGCCTGCTGCATCCTGGGCGCCGTCAAGGACGTGGTCGGGCAGCTTTCGCGCCGCCGGCGGCAGGACACGGATGTGATGGTGGAGGAGATTCTGAACTTCGGGCTGCGCGGGGTGGCGCGGCCGGAGCTGCTGGCCGCGGGGGCGGACGCCCTCAGGGCGGCGGCGGACGGCGAGCGGCATTGGAACGCGGTAAACTAGACTGACATGTCAGTTCATCGAGCGAAACATCGCCCGCTCCGTGCCGCGCCGCGGGGCCTCGCCTTTTACGATCTCGACGGCACGCTGGTCGACTTCAACCTGGTGCATGCCGCGATTTTCATTGTCACCAATCTCGGCGAATGGACCGGCCGCGCCGCCTATCTCGCGAGTTTGCTGGCGCGTGCGCCCCAGCTTTACCGCGCCGAAAAGTTCGATCGCCGCCTGCTCAACGTGGTGATGTTCTCGGGGCTGCGCGGCGTCTCGTGCGACCGCCTGCGGGTGCTCGGCGAGGAGTACTGCGAGCGGGTGCTGTTCGATCGCATCTACACCCAGGCGCGCGAGCTGCTCGAGGGCAACCGCGCCGCCGGGCTGGAACCGGTGCTGGTCACCGGCTCGCCGGATTTCATCGTCGGGCCGCTGGCGCGCAAGCTGGGGGTGGCCGATTTCGCGGCCAACCGGATGGTCGCCAGCCGCGGCATCGTGACCGGCCGGCTGATGGCGCCGATCATGGCCAGTACCGAGAAGGCGACCTGGTGCGCGAGCTACGCCGAGGCGCGCGCGGTCGCGCTTGCCGACTGCTGGGGCTACGCGGATTCCTACTACGACCTGCCGTTTCTCGCTCCGCTCGGCCATCCGGTGGCGGTCAATCCGGACGAGCGGCTGGCGGCGACGGCGCTTAACCGGTACTGGCCGATCGTGCATTTCACGCGCGAAAAGGAGCGGCTTATTTCCTACGACAACCTGATGAGAATCGGAAACTGGTTCTGGGGTACGGCTGATGGCGCGTCCCGAGGGTAAGCTCAAGGAGCTCAAGAGCGCCGAGCTCAAGCATGAGCCCGGCGCGCGCCGCGACCTGGTGGTCACCATTAACCGGCGCTCGGAGCGGCGCCTGATCCCGTATGGCGAGGACTTCCTGTTCGAGAAGCTGCCAATCGGGACACGGGTGATCTATCCGCCGCCGTCGCTCGATGCGCTGCCCGATCCCGACACCGCGATTCGCTATGCGCTGCTGCGTCCCGAGAACGCCGACCCGCTGTTCGCGCAGCTCAATCCCAACATGCGCGTGACGATCGCGATCGACGACATCAGCCTGCCGCTGCCGCCGATGCGCCGGCCCGATATCCGCGAGCGGCTGCTCAATGCCGTGCTGCAGACGCTGGCCGACTACGGGGTCGACGACGTCCATCTGATCATCGCGAATTCGCTCCATCGGCGCATGACCGCCGCCGAAGTGCGGCGGATGGTCGGCGAGCGCGCCTTCAAGCAGTACTGGCCCGAGCGGCTCTACAACTTCGACGCCGAGAATCGCGCCGAGTTGTCGATGCTCGGCAAGACCGACCATGACGAAGAGGTATGGCTGTCGCGGCGCGCCGCCGAATCCGACCTGGTCATCTATCTGAATATCAACCTGGTGCCGATGGATGGCGGGCACAAGTCGGTGGCGGTCGGCTTGGCGCCGTATCAAAGCCTGCGCCATCACCATAACGCCGCCACGCTGCGCGATTCGCATTCCTACATGGATCCGACTCGCTCGGGACTGCATCGCTCGGCCAACCGGATGGGCCAGCTGGTCAACCGCGAGCTCAACGTCTTCACGATCGAGACCGCGGTCAACAACCGGATGTACGGCGGGATGCTGGATTTCCTGCACAAGAACGAGGATCGCTTCACCGACTGGGATCGCACGCGCGTCAAGGGTTTCAAGTGGTCGATGCGCAATCTGTCGGACGATCTGCGTCGCAAGATCCTGCACGGCTACTCCGCGCCCTACGGCATGACCGGAGTGTGGGCGGGCGAGACCGAGGCGGTGCACAAGAAGGCGCTAGCGCGCGTTTTTCAGCAGTACGCGGTGCCGGTCAAGGGCCAGTCCGACATCCTGATCGTCGGCGTGCCCTACATCTGTCCCTACAACGTCAACTCGATCATGAATCCGATCCTGGTGCAGTGCACCGGGCTCGGTTACCTGTTCAACATGTATCGCGGCAAGCCGCTGGTGAAGCCGGGCGGCACGGTGATCATCTGTCATCCGCTGCGGGATGAATTCCATCCCGAGCATCACCCGAGCTACATCGAGTTCTTCCATCGATGCCTCGCCGAGACCACCGACGCGGAGGTGCTGCAGCGCCAGTACGAGGCCGAGTTCGCGCGCAACCCGACCTACATCCACATGTATCGCTACGGCCACGCCTATCACGGCGCCCATCCGTTCTACATGTGGTATTGGGGCGAGCCGGGCCGCCAGCACGTCGGACGTGTGATCGCGGCGGGATGCGAAGAGCCGGAGGTGGCGAGGCGGATGGGATGGGAGCCGGCCGACACGCTCGATGAGGCGATCGCGATGGCGACCGCCGAGCAGGGGCGCAGCGCGACTATCACCTATCTGCATCTGCCGCCGCTGGTGATTGCGGATGTCGAGTAACGGCAGCCAGAGCCGCGTCCGCGGCAGCGAGCAAATCGTGCTCGAGCAGGTGCTGCGCAAGCGCCGGCTGTTGCTGACCGGCTCGACCGGCTTCCTGGGCAAGGTCTTCCTGATGCTGCTGCTGCGGCATCATCCGGAAATCGAGCGCGTCTACCTGCTGATACGCGGCGATCGCCGTGCGGCGCTGAGCCGCTTCCGGCGCGAGGTGCTCGATTCGCCGGTGATGGGTCCGCTGCGCGAGCATCTGGGCGAGCGCTTCGAGCGCTATGTCGCGGCCAAGCTGGCGGTGGTGCCCGGCGATATCACCGACCCGGGGCTGGTCACCGATGCGACAGATCTGCCGCGCCGCGGAATCGATGCCGTGGTGCACTGCGCGGGCCTGGTCAACTTCGACGCCTCGCTGGAACGGGCGCTGTCGGTCAACACCCAGGGCGTCGCCAACGTCATCGAATTCTGCCGCCATCACGAGGCCGCGCTGCTCCACGTCTCGACCTGCTACGTGGCGGGCCGCGCCGACGGCCATCGCTACGAAGACGACCTGCCGTCGGATTGGTGTCCGAACGGGCGGCACGGATTCAACCTGCAGCGCGAGATCCGCGACGCCTTGGCGGCGGTCGCCAGAATCGAAGCGGAATCTCGCGACCAAGCGCATAACGCGGAGTTCCAGGCAGGCGACGACGAGCCGGACGACTCGGGCCGCCAGGTCCAGACCGAGACCCGGCGCAAGCGCTGGGTCGAGGAGCGCTTCAAGCAGGTCGGACGCGATCGCGCGCAAAGCTGGGGCTGGCCGAACACCTACAGCTACACCAAGAGCCTCGGCG
>Ga0307372_10001183_pt1 | contig 45760 bp, 43 predicted proteins | sample OX1MG_FD_202533 | JGI IMG/M metagenome (GOLD analysis project Ga0307372, IMG submission 202533) | Soil microbial communities from Risofladan, Vaasa, Finland - OX-1 | ecosystem: Environmental > Terrestrial > Soil > Coastal area > Acid sulfate soil | place: Finland: Risofladan, Vaasa | collected...
ATCGGTCCCTACGGTTGTTGCTCTTCTCTGGCACGGGACACGGACGCGATCAATCGGTCCCTACGGTTGTTGCTCTTCTCTGGCACGGGACACGGACGCGATCAATCGGTCCCTACGGTTGTTGCTCTTCTCTGGCACGGGACACGGACGCGATCAATCGGTCCCTACGGTTGTTGCTCCCGCATAAATTTCACAGTTGCTTCCCCGGTAAGCACCAGTTTCCCATCCTGGTTTGTGCAGTCGGTACGCAGGATTACCAGTCGTTTGTCCTCACGGATTGAGGTGACCTCGACGCTTGCTGTAATCACATCGTCAATGTAGACTGGTGCGAGAAACTTGAGCGTTTGACCGAGGTAAATAGAACCTGGCCCTGGTAAGTCCATCCCTATGAGGGCGGAGATGAGCGAACCTGTCAGGAAACCGTGCGCGATACGTTTGCCAAATTGCGAACGTGCCGCATATTCTTCATCTTTGTGAATCGGGTTGTGGTCGCCGCTGACATCAGCAAATTGCACAATATCAGCGTCAGAGATGGTACGAATACGTTCTGCACGGGTACCAACCATGAGCAAAGCAGCCCAGGTTTGTGTTTGATCACTCATGAGTTATGTTTTCCTCTTCTAAAACTAATAAGATCGGTCAGGATGTGGGGGAATCTCTTATGTGAGGCAGCCGTGTGGCTCTCTGGTGTTTCTGTTTGCATCAAGGGATGGGACATAAAAAATGTATAGATTGCTAAACTGGCGTCAGGACCTCTTCTGTCAGTGTACGGACTTCCTGAGTTTCCACCCGACCAGGCATGACCCATGCCATTGATTTTCCAGTACGCTTGTATCTCCTCGCCATCAACCGTCTTCCAACTGGTAGTGGTATAGGCACGGCCACCAGGCACCTGTCCCTGGGTAACGCTGGCAGGCAGAGAGAAATTCGCTGTGTAGCGTCCCGGTGATGCAAGTGTATTCGTTTCTATCCATTGCTGCACGGTCTGGTCCCCATTGAGAGGAACAACAAAATGATCGTGTGTACCATGAAAAACAATAGTTGGAACGAGACGGGCACGATGGCTCATTGCACTATATGCAAGATATCCTTGTTGAGTTGGCTCCGGTCCGCCACGTCTCATCACTTTGAAAGCCGTATTTATGCTGGTCGCGGCCTGAAATTGCAGTCCCGAATGTACTCCAATTGCCGCAAAAATATCAGGGTAGGTTGCTCCCAGGATAACGGCCATAGCCGCACCGGCGGAGATTCCCGCGACATATATCCGTGTGGGATCAATTGTCCATGTCATGGTAGCATTTTTGATAGTCTGGACAATACCAGCAATACTGGCAGGTTCTCCTCTCTCACGAACTTGATTTGATGGGAGAAACCAGTTCCAACACATGTTTTGATTGGAGGCTTTCGTCTGTTGCGGATACACTACAATACAGTTGTATTGTTCCGCCAGCAGATTCATGCGCGTACCAGTCGCAAAGTCTAAAGCTGATTGCGTACATCCGTGGAGCATTACGATCAAAGGGACGGGGGTCCCAACTTGATAATTTTCAGGGGTGTAGACAAAATAAGGATAGCTACCCGCGGCACTGCGATAGTTATACTCTTGCCACATAGAACTCCTAACTTTGAGCATGTCGAAATGAAATGCTTGCCCGATCATCCTTTGACCGGGCAAGCAACCTGACATCTATATGCATTTTACACTTATATGTATCTTTTGTCAAGGGCACAAGAAATGAGCTTAAAGGTGAGGTGCCAATTCAGACGATGGAATACAATTAATACAGATATAAACTCATGAAGTGCTTATTACATCAAAAATATTTTTTACAACTGCTGCGCTTTTTATTTGGATAATTATGGCACAATTCTCTTTCAGATATGCTATACTTCTTATTGGATGTACACAGGACAACGTATTTCATTGCTATAGGGAAAGGAGATCCGTATGAATAAGCGATTGGATGGTCAGACTGCTATCGTTACTGGAGCAGGGCGCGGTATTGGATTATCCATTGCCAGAGAACTGGCAGCCACAGGTGCAAATATTGTCGTTAATTACGTGACGAGTGCTGATGCGGCGTACTCATTAGCTGAGGAGATTCGGGAGCTTGGGCCACAGGCACTGGTAGTTCAGGCTGATGTGACTGATTACGATCAGGTAACAGATATGATTAAACAAACCATCGAGACATTTGGGAAGATTGATATTTTGGTCAACAACGCGGGAATTACTCGTGATAAGACACTTAAAAACATGTCTCGCAGCAACTGGGAAGAAGTGATTCACGTAAATTTAGGTAGTGTCTTCAACTGTACACGGCAGGTCCTACCCTTTATGCTTGAGCGCAAAAGTGGCAAAATCGTCAATATCAGTTCGTTTGTCGCACTGGGTGGCAATGTCGGACAGTCGAATTATGCGGCAACAAAAGCAGGTATCATCGGTTTTACCAAGTCGGTTGCGCTCGAAGTATCGCGGCATGGTATAACCGTTAATGCCGTTTGTCCCGGTTTCACCGAAACCGACATGTTGATGGCGGTGCCGGAGAATATCCGCCAGCGTATCCTCGATAAAATTCCTATGGGTCGCTTTGGCAGACCTGAAGAAATAGCAGCCTGTGTGCGCTATATCGTTACAGAAGGCGATTATATGACGGCTCAGGCGATCAGTATCAATGGTGGAGTGTATATCTAACACTTCACGGCCCTTCGATTGAAGGCATGTTTGATCTTTGACGACGATTCCCGACAGAATCGTGAAGATTGAACATTGCGCGTTCAGCAAGGGCGCAAAGGAGTTAATTTCATGGCTGATACAGTATCAACAGGACAACATCCTTTTGAGGTCTGGAATAAGCAGCTAGAACAGATAATGAACACGTACCAGACTTCCTCGACGCCAGTTGGGCAAAGCATGTCAGGTGAAAAAGACCCCTGGACGGCTTTGCTTGAACAAATGTGGCAGATGAATCCTTTCAGTAAGCTGTTACCTCTTAATCCAGTTGAAACAACAAAGGCGTTTCAACAAATGTGGCTACAGGCGGTGACTAATCCTGCTCGTGCGTGGACAGAATATAGCGATTTTGTGCAGCAGTATACCCAGATGATGGCGTCAGTCACACTGAAAGCATGGGGTAAGAATGCCGACCCTGTCGCTGCGCCAGAAAAAGGGGACAAACGTTTTAGCGCGGCAGATTGGCAGCAGAATCCAGTTTTCGATGCGATCAAGCAGAGCTATCTGCTCACGGCTGCCACTCTACTCAAATCGGCTTCTGAAATCGAAAACCTTGATGAGAAACAACAGCAACGGCTGATGTTTTATCTGCGCCAGTTTCTCGATGCGATTAGCCCGACGAATGCGTTCTTCACCAACCCACAGGTGATTCACGAGACTATTCAGAGTGGTGGGCAGAATCTGGTCCAGGGTATGGAGCATTTGATGCGCGATATCAAAAATGGGCATATCAAGATGACCGATACCGAAGCTTTCGAGCCTGGGCGTAACCTCGCGCTCACTCCCGGTCAGGTGGTCTATCGCAATACGCTCATCGAATTGATTCAGTACTCGCCAACCACGGAGAAAGTGTATGCGACCCCGCTGCTCTTTATTCCACCGTGGATTAACAAGTACTACATCCTGGATATGCAGCCGCAAAATAGCCTCATCAAGTTCATGGTGGACAGTGGCTTTACCGTCTTCGTCGTTAGTTGGAAGAACCCGGACGCCTCTATGGAGGAGATCGGGTTTGATGATTATCTCACGATGGGGCCACTCAACGCCTTTGAGACAATCAAAAACATTACTGGTTCTCCAAAAGTGAATGCGATTGGCTACTGTATTGGCGGCACGTTGCTTTCAATGGCAATCCCCTACCTGGTTGCGAAGAAGGATGATGTGGTGAACTCGGCCACCTTCTTTGTTGCTCTGCAAGATTTCACTGAAGTTGGCGATACCTCGGTTTTCATTGACGAGCCACAGATCGCGTATCTTGAGGGGCAAATGATGGAGAAGGGCTATCTAGATAGCCGCTCGATGTCAACGATGTTCAATATGCTGCGGGCCAACGACTTGATATGGAGCAATGTCGTCAATAACTACATGTTGGGTAAAGAGCCACCTGCTTTCGACTTGCTCTACTGGAATGCCGATGGCACGCGCATGACTCGCGCCGCGCACTCGTTCTACATGCGCAACACCTACCTGGAAAATAATCTGATCAAACCGAATAAAGTGGTGCTGAAGGGTGTTCCTATAGACCTCAGCAAGATCAAGCAGGATATCTATGCTGTTGGCGCGGAGCAGGATCACATTGTGCCGTGGAGGTCGGCGTGGCGTATCTCGCAACTTGCCAGTGGCCCAACGCGCTTTATCCTGGGTGCCAGTGGTCATATCGCCGGTGTAATCAACCCTCCCAGTAAGGGCAGAAGCTACTGGACAAACGATAAACCTGTCAAGAATGCTGAGCAATGGTTTGAGGGGGCAGAACAGCACAAGGGCAGCTGGTGGAGCGATTGGGTGAAGTGGTTACAGCCTCGTTCCGGCGAGCAAGTTGCTCCCCCATCAATGGGCAGCAAAAAATATCCTCCAATCACGGCTGCACCAGGGACATACGTTCTGGAGAAGTGAGGCTACCAGGGTAAATTGTAAACATGGACATGAGTCATCCCGAATTTTTTACAGGCAATACCGGCAATGCGATAAAATAGAGAGACGACGGACGCCCGCGCGGGCGTCCGTTTATCCTCTTTTACCTCTTATACATCTTTAACTCGTGAGAAATTCGGGATGACTCATGTTTTTGGGGAAGAAAAGAGAGCCTACGAGAAAAAAGGAGGCTGAGGAGTATGCAGAACAGTGCAGGAGGACTTAGTGTTCCCGTTCACCACTCGTGCCCACGTATCTCAGATGGAAAAAAAGACACGAGGAGGGAGCCCTGACCTGCTGAGAAGTGCAGGGAGGCGCGATGACCGATGATACGCAAGAGCGCGACTTAGAGGCGCAAAGCTGCTCGCCGCATAAAACTACGGGGAAAGCTGAGCCAGAGTTTGGCGAGCGCGATGCGCAAGCGCGTAAAGGAAAGTTCCACCTCACGCAGATGCGCTCAACTCGTCAGACGCCATGGTTTCCGGTTTCTCGTACTCACTTTCGTCTGCAAGTCATCCGGTGAGAAGGTGATGGCGCAAGCTGCCGCTTTCTGTTCCAGGTACACCCGCCCTTTGGTGCCAGGAATAGGCACACCTTGCGCCAGCAGCCGGAGTACTCGACTAATCTGTCCACACCCAATCGCTAACTTCTGGCATGTCTTCGAGATTCCCTCGCACATACGTCCTGTGTTTGGCAAGCAGATCATTACACTCAGCGATTAATCCTGGGGTCTGTTCGCGTACTCGCGTCGCTCGCCGCATAGCCTCAATACAAAGTTGATAACGACTCATGCCATTCAGCACGACCATATCAAATGGCGTTGTCGTCGTTCCCTCCTCATTAAAACCTCGCACATGGAAACGTTGTGCATTTGGACGCCCGTGCACAATCTCGTGCATCGCTCGTGGATAACCATGGAAAGCAAAAATCACTGGTTTATCTTCCGTAAAATGCTCGATGAATTTCGCCTCATCCATGCCGTGGGGATGTAATAATGGCTGATACAGCGTCATCAGATCCACAACATTGACCACACGCACCTTCAGCTCTGGAATGTGCTGACGCAGCCACCAGGCCGCCGCAACTGTTTCCAGCGTCGGGATGTCACCTGCACAACCAAGGACGACGTCTGGCTCAACTTTCTCGTCATTGCTGGCCCAGTGCCAGATAGACAGGCCACGCGTACAATGGGCAATGGCATCCTGCATATTGAGCCATTGGAGTTGTGGCTGCTTATCAATAACGATCAGATTCACGTAGTCACGACTGCGAAAGCAGTGGTCCGCCACAGAGAGCAGACAATTGGCATCTGGCGGCAAATAGATGCGTGCTATCGTCCCTTTTTTCGAGAGGACGGCATCTATCAGGCCAGGTCCTTGATGGCTAAAGCCGTTGTGATCGTTGCGCCAGCAGGTTGATGTCAGGAGAATGTTGAGCGATGCAATGGGTTCGCGCCAGGCTAATTTGATCCCTTCTTCCAACCATTTCGCATGCTGGACCGTCATGGAGGCAGAGACCATCGCAAATGACTCGTAAGTGGCAAACAAGCCATGCCGCCCTGTCAGCAGATATCCTTCCAACCAACCATGACAGAGATGTTCGGAGAGTACCTCCATCACGCGCCCATTGGCAGCGAGATGATCGTCAATTGGTATGATTTCTTCCTCCCAGGTGCGATTTTCTACCTCAAAGAGATTCCCAAGGCGATTCGAATTGGTCTCATCCGGGCAAAAGAAACGGAAATTACGCTGCTGCTCATTTTTCGTAAACATATCTTGCATCAGCTTGCCGAGTTGACGAGTTGATTCATGACGCTCGGTCGCTGGCTTGGTGACTTCAATTGCATAGTCTGTGAACGTGGGAATATCCAGGTCAACCAGCAATTTCCCTCCGTTCGCGTGCGGATTAGCTCCCATCCGATAGTCACCTGTTGGGGCAAGCGCAGCAAGTTTTGGTAACAAGCGACCTTCTTCGTTAAACAAGTCTTGCGGTTGATAACTGCGCATCCATTGTTCCAGGAGTTGTAAATGCGCCGGATTCGACTTCACTTCCGCAACCGGAACCTGGTGTGCGCGAAATGTACCCTCAATAGGCACTCCATCTACCTCCCTGGGCCCTGTCCATCCTTTGGGTGTACGTAGAATGATAGCGGGCCAGCGCGGTTGCTGTCCGGTGCCATGTGTACGAGCGTCTGCTTGATAGGTGCGAATTTTCTCATAGCAGATGTCTAAGGTTGTGGCAAAAGCTCGGTGCATCTGCATGGGATCATCGCCTTCCACGAAATGCACATCATAGCCATGACCTGAGATAAGTTGCGCAATAGCCTCGTCCTTTTCACGCCCCAAAACGGTTGGACCGGAAATCTTGTAGCCATTCAAATGTAGAATGGGCAGCACAACGCCATCCCGGGCGGGATTCAAAAAATGGATGCTTTTCCAGGCACCCTCAAGTGGAGCAGTTTCTGCTTCACCATCCCCGATAACAGCTGCAACGATCAAATCAGGATTGTCGAAAGCTGCACCGAAGGCATGGGAAAGAACGTATCCCAACTCGCCTCCTTCATGAATGGAGCCTGGAGTGGGTACGCTCACATGGCTGGGGACACCTCCTGGAGTCGAGAACTGGCGAAATAGGCGACGCATCCCCTCGCTGTCCTGCGTGATCTCTGGATAGACCTCCGTGTATGCTCCTTCGAGATACACGTTCGCGAGAATGGCGGGTCCCCCGTGTCCTGGCCCGGTGAGGTAGATCATATTAACATCATGTTCCTTGATGAGGCGATTTAAGTGTACATAAATGAAACTGAGGCCTGGTGATGTACCCCAGTGTCCAAGTAAGCGTGGCTTGATATGCTCTGGCCGTAAAGGTGCTTTCAGCAGAGGGTTGTCCTGTAAATAAATCTGACCGATTGTGAGGTAGTTGGCAGCGCTCCAATATTTGTGCAGCAGGCTTAGTTGTGCTTGATCAAGGGCTGGCATGTTATCCTCCATACGTATGTTTGTCACACAATTACCATTTGATCTCAACAAATGTCTCTCTTTACATACTACCATGATACCAAATCTTCTCTTCCTTTGGATAGGAACCAATATCCATCCATAAACTTACGGCGGTAAATTCTGGGGTAGCCCTACTTCGTGGAGTGGGAGAACTTGGAAGCTCATCTGCTATAATGTTGTTCATAGATCGCAGAGCTAACATAGCCTAAGATGGAATGGCGGCACTGCCGACTGGAGAACACTTCGAGAGAGTGACTCGCTGTACTTACTGTAAGTAGCGTTGGAACCAGCGGGTTGCAAGCCGGGCCACTGCCTCTAATGCACCAGGTTCCTCAAATAGATGAGTGGCCCCTGGCACAATCACTAACTCCTTCTTTCCTGCCAACCTTGCAAATGCCTTGCGATTCAGTTGCAGGACAACTTCGTCGTTGCTACCCACGATCAAGAGGGTGGGCGATTGCACGTGTATCAGAGCTTGTTCAGCCAGATCAGGACGCCCCCCACGAGAAACTACGGCACCGATGCTGAAACCGAGTGAAGCCGCCGCTTTAAGAGCCGCCGCTGCACCGGTACTTGCTCCAAAGTATCCAATGATTAGATTCCGTGTGTCTGGCTGCTCTTTCAGCCAGTGGGTGGTCAGCAGCAGACGGGTGGTCAGCAGATCAATATCAAAGCGTGTTGCATAGACAGCGTCTTCCTCTTCAGTGAGCAAGTCCATGAGCAGCGTGCCGATACCTGCTTGACGCAGTACCTGGGCCACAAAGTTGTTTCTGGGGCTGAAGCGACTACTTCCGCTGCCATGAGCGAAGACCACCAGGCTCTGCGTGCGTTCAGGAAGAGCAAGTGATCCTTCAAGCTGGACGGAATCGGCTGGTATCAGTACTAATTTCTCAGGATAAGAAAGACTCATCGTTCCATCTCCTTCTTTTCTGTAGACACATCGTGTTTATTTCAATTAGCAGAGGCTTTACTCACGAGCTTGCAAGTGCTGACACAGTAACGGAAGCACCGATAACGTGGCTATGTTTTCAGAGGAGCGTTCTTTTGCCGATGGGATGGTATCGGTGCAATAGATGCGTTTGACTTCGAATGTCGAGAGCCTCTGCCAGAGCATACCCGTAAACAGCCCATGCGTGACCAGAATAGTGATGTCTCGCACGCCACGTTGTTGCAATTGCTCACAGCACGAAACAAGGGTACCGCCAGTATCCAGGATATCATCCACAATCACTGCTTGTTGCCCGACATTTCCAGAGATATTCACATGGATAACCCCCTCACGAGTTCTTCTTTTCTCAAGAACGACTACTTCCTCTGTCATGCCTGCTGCGCTCGCAACCGCTTGGCAACGGTTTCTGGCTCCTTCATCAGGAGCAACGATGGTTGCATTGAGCAGAGCGAGCCTCTTGATTTCTTGTGCGAACAGTTCTGCCGGTGAAAGCGATACTATTGGTATGGGGAATAGGCGTTGTGCTGTGCTACTGTGAACATCCACAGTAATCACTTCATCAACGCCGGAGGCCTGGAGTAATGCACCGACCCACGCAGTCGCTACACTTTGTCCCGCTTTCAGCTTATCATCGCGTGCATAGGCCAGGTATGGCAAAAGCGCAATGACGGTGCGTGCCCCCTCTTTTTTCAAGGTATGGCTTAACAAGAGGGTCGAGAGAAGCTGTTCATCTGGCGGAGCGACTGTGTTCAGGATGATGCACTCCTCGTTCACTACATCAGTCTGGATGGCGGCATGTAGCTCGTGATTGGGAAAACGCTCAATGGAGTATTGGCCCAGCCGTATTCCGAGTGAAGTAGCAAGCTCATTTCCCATATCTGCAAAGGCAGGAAAGACAAACAGACGCATGCTTTGCTCTCCTCATTCAGCCCCGAGCATATGTGCTACTCCAGGCATCTTTCCCCGCCTCTGCGTTGTAGCCAACCGCTCGTGTCTGGCTTGTTGGAGCAGATCACAAACCTCCTCATCGGTCGTTTGCGCGAAGCTCTGGTACCAGAAGCCAAGAGCAAAGAAGTCCCTTGGCCTGAGAATACATACCAACTCATCGGCCACCACCGCCAACTCCTCACAGGTGGCAGCCGCAGCAACCGGGACAGCAATGACGATACGAGCAGGGTGCAAGTGCTTCACCGCTGCCACAGCCGCTCGCATAGTAGCCCCAGTCGCAATTCCATCATCTACAAGGATGACAGTACGACCGTGAGCGTCAATGGCGCGGCGGCTTCCCCGATAGAGGCGTTCGCGTCGCGCCAACTCCTGTCGCTCATGTGCGGCGACCTTATGGATCACCTTTTCAGGAATACCCAACATCTGCACAATGTCCTCATTGAGTACGCACACACCACCTGAGGCGATAGCCCCCATAGCCAGTTCTTCTTTCCCAGGGATGCCTAGTTTGCGGACAATCATGACATCGAGTGAAGCGTGCAGTACTCTGGCAACTTCAAAAGCAACGGGTACTCCTCCTCGCGGCAAGGCCAGCACCAGGACATCTGGACGATCGGCATAAACCGTAAGCTTTGTTGCTAGTTGTTCGCCCGCTTCTGTACGATCGCGAAATTGTCGTTCTTCCATTGTTGTCCACTCCTTTCACAAGCAGGATCAACCATCATGATCCTTTATCTGCCGTACCCTCCTGATCACTTCAACCAGGCATGAGGTCATTAATAGTGTACGGTTGATGAACTTCTACCTACTTGTATGCTATTTACAGCGTAGCATGATAATCTAATAAAACAATCACAATACAGCAACGTTTCCTCACAAAGAATACACAATATATTCAGTTCTTTTAATGATTTCTTATCATGTGAGATGGCTGTGATGCTAAAGCGCGTTCTCGTGATGGAAAGGAAGTATGAATATTGTGATAGTCTTGAGATAGTCCAAACCTCTTTTGTGACGGTGAGGTGACGTCACTGGAATATGCTGAACGGAGGGTACTTACAAACAGTCCTGTCCTGCTGGCATACGCGATGCAACACGCGATACGTGTCACATGGGCCTAACCTGAAAAAGCAGCTTCGAATAGAGAAAAAAGGAGACAATGAACATGGTGCTTACCTATCATACTGATGAAGATATCCAAACGGACGTTTTGGAAGAGCTAGCGTGGGACACGAGTGTCCGGCCAAACGAAATTGGCGTTGTCGTGAAAAATGGGATCGTCACCCTTACTGGCTGGGTCGATACGTATGTCAAAAAGATGGCTGTCCAAGATGCTGCTCACCGCGTTCGTCAAGTCAAAGCAGTGGCTAACGACATTGAGATACGCTTACCCAGTTCGTCTGAGCGCACTGATACTGACCTGGCTGGGGCCGTACTCAACGCCCTTCATTGGGATGCGGCCATCTCGACCGATAAACTGGATGTGACCGTCTCCAAAGGCTGGGTCACACTGAAAGGTGAGGTCGAACACGGCTTCCAGAAGGTAGATGCAACACGCGCTGTCTCCCGCCTGGCGGGTGTCAAAGGGATGAGCAATCAAATCATCGTGAAACCGCTTCTGGTGGCGGCGGACCTTCAGCAGAAAATCGAAAAGGCCCTGGTTCGCAATGCAGAGTTCGATGCAAAGCACATCAACATCGAAGTACACAACGGTCTGGTTGTTTTGAAAGGATCCGTGCGCTCTTATGCTGAAAAACGGGCAGCAGAGCAATCGGTCATGTTAGCACCGGGCGTCACCTCGATTGATAATAGCATCACGATCGTACCCGCGATTTGACGCTCGCTTCATTGCCGTCTATCTCCTCCCTGCATTTTATGGAGGCAGCGAGGATGGAAACGTATTCGCTGAACTTCTACTCGCTCTAAGCAGGTATATCTTCAGCGGAACAGCTAAACGATGGTGTTCTCATGTGAGAACACCATTGAGGTAATCATTATGCACCTGCGTACTCCAAATATTCATCCGGGATTGATGACGGATCTGTACCATCCTGATTCTGCTTACGTGTCATGGCGCACCGGGCGCAATGGTCTCACCACCTTTGATTTATACAGTCGCACGGCTCCCTTTGGCGGGGCCTATCTGCTTATCGCAGGAGTAGAAGCAGCCCTGGAGTTCGTCCTGGCGTTTCGGTACACCATCGAGGAACTGCGCTACCTCGCCCAAATCCGCGATTATGATGCGGCCTTTATTGATGAACTGGCACAACTTCGGTTCACTGGGGAGATCCTCGCCATGCCAGAAGGCTCTATCGCTTTCCCCAATGAGCCGATTCTGCGTGTCACGGCCCCCTTTCGTGAAGCACTCTTGATCGAATCGGGTCTACTACAAGCCGTGAATCTCGCCACGCTTATCGCCACCAAGGCAGCACGCGTCGTGTTTGCGGCTGAACAAGGTCGTCCCCGGCGAGTGGCAGAGTTTGCTTTCCGCCGAGCACAGGAGCCAGTCACGGTGGCTCGCTCCTCCTACGTCGGCGGCTGTGCCAGTACCTCGTTTCTCAATGCCGCCTTTGAATTTCGCCTCCCTGCCACTGGCACGGTGCCGCATGCCTTGATTGAAATCTTCCCTTCTGAAGAGGAGGCCTTTGCGGCCATTGCAGCTGCCTACAACCGCTATACCTTGCTACTGGATACCTACGATCCGCGTCAGGCCATTCATACAGCCATTGAGGTGGCGAGGCGCTCACAAGAGACTCTGGGTCATACTCTTGCGGGTGTACGGCTGGACAGTGGAGACATCCTGGGTGATAGCCTCTATGTACGAGCCCAACTTGATGCGGCTGGCCTGACGAATGTGCGCATCATTGCGAGTGGCGATCTTGACGAGTGGAAGATTCTTGATTTGCTGCAAGCTGGCGCTGCTATTGATGCCTTTGGGGTCGGCACAGCGCTTGGTGCTGGCATGGGTTCGGCGGAACGAGGCTTCGCAGGAGGAGCACTTGGGGCAGCTTATAAGGCCGTGTGGTATGTTGATGAAGAGGGCACGGAATATCCCACGATCAAGACGGCTGGTTCCAAATCTACGTGGCCAGGGAAAAAGGAAATCTATCGCCATCCCCACTGGGAAGAAGACGTGATCCAGCTTGCGCAAGAAGCCCATCCAGAGTACTATCAACGACTCTTGCGTCCTGTTATGCACAATGGGGAAATCATCCCTGGCAGTTTGCCTCCTCTCTCTGAGATTCGTGAACTGGCTCAGTACAATGTGCAGATGTTGCCCGTCCAGTACCGTGTACTCGAGGCGGCCCAACCCTATCCGGTGCGCTTCAGTGATGGTTTACAGGCGCTTCGCAAACAAACTGTCTCCTTAATGACAGAAAAGATCCCATAGAGAAAACTGGTATTTTAATGAGACCTTAGTAGTGTGACCAGGGTGTGAGAAAGTGCCGCAGTTTTGTGATCTTACTTTAAGATGTTCGGTGTATAAATATATTGCGTACACCATGAATTGGTCGCATACCAGATCTTACAATTTCTCAGTCCAACAACAAGGAGGTAGCCCTATGCGATGTAAAGAGCGGCTGGAGGCGTACCTGCGCGAGCATCAGGTTCCTTTCCAGATACAACACCATGCTCAATCTTTCAGTGCCCAGAGAATTGCGGAAAGTGAGCACATTCCAAGCAAGATGGTAGCCAAGACCGTTATCATCGTGGCCGATCATCATCTGTTCGCACTCGTTCTCCCAGCCTCTTTCCGGGTAGATCTCGACAAGATTCAGGACATTCTGAGAGCGAAAGAGATCCGCCTGGCTCATGAAGCTGAGTTTGCTAGTACCTTCCCGGATTGTGAAGTTGGTACCATGCCTCCTTTCGGTAATCTCTACGGCATTCCAGTGTATATAGACATACGCTTGACGGAGGAGGAGGCCATTGTCTTTCCTGCCGGAACGTCTACCGAGACCATGAGCCTCAAGTACGCCGACTTTGAACGGCTGGTACAACCACGCACGGTGACTTTCGCAAGAACTCACCCTGTTGTATAATGATCGCATTCCTACCGCGGGAGTAGCGTATCACACCCGAAGGTCTACAGCGTTTATTCAGTGCAGTCTGGGAGTTACAGCAGACCAAGTCGGCGAGAGGCGCAACGTGCTGTTCTGGCGAGGCCATGCTCGCTGAGAAGTAGAGATGTGACAGAATGCCATCAGAACCTCAGAAAATTGCATCTGCAAGCGGACCCAGCGATGCCGGGACTCTTCGTGCTGCTTCCGAGGTACTCAGTGGGAAAAGCAACAAGGGGTTCATACGTCGCCTCTTGCCTTTTCTCGGCCCGGCCTTTATTGCCAGTATCGCCTACATCGACCCGGGTAACTTCGCGACGAATATTCAAGCAGGCGCGACCTTTGGCTATCTGCTGCTCTGGGTCATTGTGGCTAGCAATCTGATGGCAATGCTCATCCAGATGCTTTCAGCCAAGCTCGGCATTGCCACAGGCCACAACCTGGCCGAATTGTGTCGTGAGCATTTTTCCAGGCCCATCGTCTGGGGCATGTGGATTCTGACGGAAATCGTGGCGGTCGCCACGGATCTGGCCGAGTTTCTGGGCGCGGCTCTTGGTTTCCAGTTACTCTTCCATATCCCGCTACTTTGGGGCGGCATCCTGACCGCTCTCGTGACGTTCGTAATCCTGGCATTGGAGCGCTACGGCTTCCGGCCGTTGGAAGCGGTGATCGCATCCATGGTCGGAGTGATCGCGATCTGCTATGTGATTGAGACTGTGCTTGTTCGGCCCGCGTGGACCGAGATCGCTTCCCATGTCGTACTCCCGCAATTCAACGGCACCGAGAGTATTCTGCTGGCATCGGGAATCCTCGGCGCAACAGTGATGCCGCATGTCATCTTTCTGCACTCAGCTCTCACGCAGGGGCGCATCGTCACGCGCACGCCGCCTCTGCTCAAAAAGTTACTGCGTTTCGAGCGGGTAGACGTCATCATGGCGATGAGCCTGGCTGGATGTGTCAATGCAGCTATGTTGATCATGGCCGCTTCGACATTCTACATGGCGGGCTTGAGTCACGTTGGCACGATCGAGGAGGCGTATAGGACGCTCGCCCCTTTATTGGGGCAGGCGGCGAGCTGGGTGTTCGCTCTCTCGTTGCTAGCATCTGGTCTGTCGTCCACGACGGTCGGGACGATGGCGGGCCAGGTAATCATGCAGGGCTTTATCCATCGCAAGATCCCAATCTGGATACGGCGCTCCATCACTATGCTACCATCGCTGGTAGTCATCCTGATGGGACTGGATCTCACACGCACGCTCGTCATGAGCCAGGTGGTCCTCAGCCTTGGCATTCCCTTTGCCCTGGTCCCTCTGGTGCTGTTCACACGGCGCAAGGACGTGATGGGGGAGCTAGTGAATCACCGGGTAACAACGGTACTTGCTAGCCTGGTCGCTGGGCTCATCATCGTACTCAACCTCTTCTTAATCTTCCAGCTAGTCTTTGGAGGGTGATGGCAATGTTAGAACAGACCAATCAGAACCATCTCCGTTTTCTTGTTCCGCTCGACGGCTCGCGCCTCGCTGAGTCGGTACTCCCCGTTGTCCAACAGATAGCGAGCCGCCTCCACGCACAGGTGATCTTGCTGCATATCCTGGAAGAGCATCCTCCCACAACCATTCATGGAGAGCCGCACCTGCATGATGCTGCCCATGCGCAGGCCTATCTCGATCAGGTCGCGGGAGGGCTGCGGTCCTCTACTCTTCCGGTTGAGATCCATGTCCACCCGGACAAGGAGGGCAATGTCGCTCGCAGCATCGTCCAGCATGCGCAGGAGATGAACGCAGACCTGGTCATCATGTGTACGCATGGACATGGGGGATTGCGGGAGATGCTTTTTGGCAGCAACGCGCAGCAGGCACTGCAGCAAGGCACCCAATCGATCCTGCTCCTGTTTCCCAGAGAGGATGGTTCACTCTCTCCCTTCCATCTCCAGCGCATCCTCGTCCCGCTCGATGGATCATCCACTCATGAACGCGCACTGCAGGTCGCCATCGCGTTCGCTCACGCTTTCGGTGCGGAGTTGCACCTGGTGCTGGTGGTTCCTACACTGGCAACGCTCTCGGGAGAGCAGGCCGCCGCAGGATTACTCCTCCCCACGACTATGAGAGCCGTCCTCGACCTGTCACAGCAAGAGGCAGCAGACTACCTGGCCCAGGCCGTCGCCCGCTGCCACGCAGAAGGTGTGGTAGCCCAGGCTGAAGTCCTGCGAGGAGATGTTGTCCCCTCCGTCCTCGGCCTCGCCGAGCGATTGAACATTGACCTGATCGTGATGGCTAGCCACGGACGAACAGGTCTGGCTGCCTTTATGACAGGCAGCGTGGCACCGCGCATCACGGGGAGAAGGATTGGTCCGCTGCTGCTGGTACGGGCCGAGCCATCTGAAAGCGGGAGCAGTTGACTATGCAGGATACAACATCCATGAGGAATTGCATCAACGGATACCCGAGTGCATTTCTTACGGGCTGCCCATGACCTCAACATTACGTCGGCGTTGACACACAGCTGATAAAATTTATCGAGCGAGAGCGAGCAATAGAGATTTGTACGTTCTTGTCGGTTGCTTCAGCAATTTCTTGTTTCGTGATTGGTCTGTGATGCAAATTCCATAGCAAGTGAGTCCGTTGTGACATGACGCCAGTATGCTTTTCTCATACGTACTTATCTTGCAGCGTCAGAAGAGATCGCTAATAGTCCGAGGAGTGTCATATGCATCTGAGTGAGAATGCCCTGCGGGTACTGGAAGCACGCTATCTGCGTCGCGGTACCCAGGGCAACCTATGTGAAACGCCAGAACAACTCTTTGCACGCGTCGCATGTGCGCTTGCTCATGCTGAATTGCTGATGGGCAATCGAGGGCAGGCTGCTTTGTGGGAGGAACGCTTCTATCACCTGCTCACTCATCTGGATTTCTTGCCCAACTCTCCCACGTTGATGAATGCAGGAACTCCTCTTGGGCAACTCTCGGCCTGCTTCGTGTTGCCGTTGGAAGATAATCTGGAATCAATTTTCACCACTTTGCACGATATGGCGCTGATCCAGCGTACAGGAGGTGGTACCGGATTTAGCTTTGGACGACTTCGTCCCTCTGGCGATGTTATTGCTTCTACGGGGGGAACGACTCCTGGCCCGCTCGCCTTCATGAATATCTTTGATAGTGCCACTGAGAATATTAAGCGCGGCGGAAAGCGGCGCGGGGCCAATATGGGTATCTTGCCCGTTGACCATCCCGATATCCTCCTCTTCCTCGATGCCAAGGCGGCATCGGCTTCTCTGGCAAACTTCAACCTGTCTGTAGGCATTACCAATAGTTTTATGGAAGCAGTTGAACACCGGGAAAAGTACGATCTACACCATCCAACGACGGGTAAAGTAACCAGCCAGCTCAACGCGCATGAGGTTTTTCAACATATCGTTGAGGCCGCCTGGGCCACAGGTGATCCCGGCCTTCTCTTCCTGGATACCATTAATCGAACACATCCCCTCCCCATACTGGGACGCATCGAAGCCACCAATCCCTGTGGTGAGGTTCCCTTGCTTCCTTATGAGTCCTGCAATCTTGGCTCCATCAACCTGGCTCACTTTGTGAAAGAGGAACACGAGATCAGTCTGGTAGATTGGTCTCGTCTCGCCGATGTGATTCAACAGGCGGTTCGCCTGCTGGATGATGTGCTAGTAGTCAACCGTTACCCCTTACCACAGGTGGAAGCAGTGACGCTGGCGAACCGTAAAATTGGTCTGGGGGTCATGGGCTTTGCAGAACTCCTGCTGCGGCTGGGCATGTCTTACCGGAGCAAAGAGGCCCTTGCTTTTGCCAGCCAACTGATGAGCTTTATTGCGCAGGAAGCTCGGCGAGCCTCAGCTATCCTGGCAGAGGAGCGAGGGACGTTTCCTCACTGGCCGCAGAGCGTCTATGCTCACAAAGGATTGCCATTACGTAACGCCACAGTCACCTCCATTGCCCCAACAGGGACAATCTCGATCATTGCAAATACCTCGTCAAGTATTGAACCTCTCTTTGCTTTGAGCTATCGCCGCGTCGGCGTTCTGGGAAACCAGACGTTGGTCGAGATAAATCCTTTGTTACAGAGCATCGGTGAGCGCATGGGGTTCTTAACACAAGAGGTACTGGATTATGTAAACCATCACGGAACGCTTGCTGGAGCCCCAGGCGTGCCAGAGCAGGTACGTGATCTGTTTGCAACGTCCCTTGAGATCGAGCCGAGACAACACTTGCTCATACAGGCAGCCTTCCAGGCAGAAGTGGATAACGCGGTGTCCAAGACAGTGAATGTGCCAATGGAGGCTACTGTCGAAGTCATTAGTCGGCTTTATCGTCAGGCATATCACCTTGGTCTGAAAGGTATTACGATCTACCGTTATGGGAGCCGCGCCGAGCAAGTCCTCCAACTGGGAATAGGTGAGGAACCTTATGAAAAAGAACACAGCGCGAAGTGTGATCCCTACCAGTGCAAACTGTAGCAACAACCGGCACTTTGTTATGATGCTGTTTTGTTCACGCGTCTATCTCTACCTCCTGCCCGACAGGGGGGCAAAGAAGACAGAAGGACAAGCAAGTCACAGCTATACTGGCAGAAAGAATTTCTCATGAACGAAGATATATTGGACAAGTCAATACTTGCAACAACGACACATGCCACGGTCACGCCCGAACACTTGCGCCGACGCGTCGACCCTGCTCAGCTGCCCTTGTCCACAGCCGACGTGTCCCCCTCTCAAGGAGACAATCGGGCAGCCACGTGCGCTCGATGCCATCGCCTTTGGCCTGGAAATACACTCGCCCGGCTATAATCTCTTCATTGCAGGCCCGACCGGGTCTGGTCGCGAAAGCAGCGTCCAGGACTTCCTGCGCCAGTTCGCACCGGGCCGGCCCGAGCCATCCGACTGGGTCTATGTCTACAACTTCGACCAGGCTGACCACCCCCACGTGATCCGTCTGTCACAGGGCCGGGGGCGAAAATTAGCTACCGACCTCGATGGATTTATTGAGGCCGCTCAACGCGAGATCCCGCGTGCCTTTGAGAGCGAGGACTACGCACGACGCCGTCATGACGCACTCTCAGAACTGCAAAAACGACGCGACGTGCTTTTTGAACAGCTCCAGATTTTTGCCAAAGAACAGGGCTTTACTATCGAAATGACCTCATCAGGTATTGTAACCATTCCTCTCAAAGAGGGGAAACCGCTCTCCGCAGAGGAGTTCCATCGCCTGCCTGCTCAACTCCAGCAAGACCTGGAGCGGCGTAACGAAGCCCTCCAGGAACGCATCACCGACATGCTTCGCGAGATCCACCAGATACAGAAGGAAGGAGTCGAGCGTGTGCGCCAGCTTGATCACGATGTAGCCCTTTTTGTCGCCGGTCCGCATCTTGACGAGTTGCGCGAAGCTTATCAGACCCAGCCAGAGGTGCTGGCCTATCTCGACCAGGTCCGGCACGACCTGCCGGGCCACCTCGAAGATTTTCGTGAGGGTGAAAATGAGAGCGAACCTCAAGGTCTCGTTAGCCTTATGCCAGAACGGCAGCGCGAGACACACCTTGCACGCTATCGCGTCAACGTCTTCGTTGATAATGATGCCTTCGTGGGTGCCCCGGTTATCGTCGAACGTAACCCAACCTACTATAACCTGATCGGACGCATTGACTATCGTGCTACCTTCGGTGCCATGGTTACCGACTTCCGCCAGATCAAACCAGGCGCACTCCAGCGAGCCAACGGCGGATTCCTCGTTTTGCAGGCACTCGATGTTCTCAGTTCCCCCTACGCCTGGCAAGCTCTCAAGCGCTCGCTCATCAGTGGAGAGGTTACGATCGAGAATCTGGGAGAGCAGTACAGTGTTCTCCCAACTGAAGGGCTTCGACCTGAGCCGATTCCCCTGGACGTGAAAGTGATCTTGCTTGGGCCACCAGAGGTGTACTCTCTTCTCTACCAGCTCGACCCCGAGTTTCAGGAGTTATTCAAAGTCAAAGCCGACTTTGCCCCGGATATGGACTGGACCGATGAGTCACAGAGCCTCTACGTGGCCTTCATCAGTCGGCGCGTGCGCGAGGAGGGCCTGCGCCACTTTGACCGCACTGCAATGGCGCGTATTATCGAAGAGGGTTCGCGGCTGCGCGAGGATCAACATAAGCTCTCCAGTCGCCTGCGTGACATCGCAGATGTGATCGCCGAGGCGAATTACTGGGCAGGCAAAGCTGGACATGATCTGGTACAAGCCGCCGATGTGGAGCAGGCGATCGCTAAGCGAAAGTATCGCTCTAACCTCATTGAGGAGCGTATCCAGGAGATGATCACCAGAGGTACTCTTATGATCGACACCAGGGGGGCCAGAGAAGCGCAAGTTAATGGCGTGGCAATCATAGACCTGGGCGGCTACGCCTTTGGCATGCCGGAGCGCATTACCGCACGGGTCTCCCCCGGCCGCGGCACGGTGCAAAGTATCGAACGCGAGATCAAACTGTCCGGCCCGATCCACTCCAAGGGTTTCCTGATCCTCTCCGGCTACCTGGCAGGTCAGTACAGCCAGCAATATCCGCTCTCGCTCAACGCGACCATTACCTTCGAACAGTCCTACGAGGAGGTCGAGGGGGATTCCGCCTCTTCTACCGAACTGTACGTCCTTCTCTCGGCGCTCGCCGGCTTGCCGTTGCACCAGGGTATCGCAGTCACTGGCTCGGTCAACCAGCACGGTGAAATTCAGGCTGTCGGCGGGGTCACGCCCAAAATCGAGGGCTTCTTTGCCGTTTGTAAGGCGAAAGGTCTGACTGGAGAACAGGGCATCATCATCCCAGAAACAAACGTGCCGAACCTGATGCTCAATGAAGGAGTGATCAACGCTGTACAGGCGAACCAGTTCCACATCTGGGCGGTGCGTACTATTGACGAGGGCATCGAGATCCTCACCGGACGGCTGGCGGGCCAGCGCGGCACCGATGGGCAGTATCCCCAGGGAACCATCCACCGTATGGTCGAGGACCGCCTCTGCAATTATGCAGAGCGCCTGCGCGCATTTGCCGCCGACCACATGACCGAGGCAGGCCATAATCACGACAGCCAGAGCAAAAAAGCCAATGGTAGCTGGCGGGGATAGCGTATCCATTGCTAAGGGTGTTCTCGATAAACCAGTCACACAACCCCAGGAAGTATTTTTCTATCTCTGGGTGGTTGCCATTGTGCCTTCCTTTCGTTATTCGATAGTCGGCAAAATACAAGCATTTCCGCACGGATTTCCAATCGCAGCATGAAATCATTGACGCGCAGTTCCACCAGCAGGACCGGATGGTGAACGACATACATATGAAACGTTATAGCCGTGCCACCTCGCCATCAAATCGGCGGTATCCTCCGCAGTTTCATGGGTAGGAAACCCCTTGACTTTTCGCAGAGTATATATTACTATTGTTTCATACATTCGAAACAATGCAACTTCTTTTTGCGAAAGCCAGGCAAACGATGAGTTAATCATTGGCCTGGAGTAAGGAGCTACTTATGCCACCAGTAGACAAAGTTGATCGTACATTGGACTGCCTGAAACTCCTCTGTCCTGTACCAATTATTAAGATCAGCAAAGCAGTGAAAGAAATGCAAACAGGTCAAACCCTCCTCATGCTCGCCGACGACCCCGGCTCAAAGGCGGATATGCTTGCCTGGGCGAAGCAGACTGGCAACGAGCTGATGGGAGTCGAAGTGGAAGGCAAAGTATTCAAATTTTATATCCGTAAAACACGCTGAGTACTCTTTGAGAGGACGGTCAAGAGGACAGACCCCTCGCTAGAAGGAGAAGTTCGATGGATGAAGAGAACAAAAAGTTATTGTATGTCCAGACTAACGGCGTCGAGTCCCCGGAGCGTTCAGCAACACCATTCTACCTCGCAGCCTCTGCTGCCGCAATGGATATCGAAGTAGGCATTTATTTTACCGTCAACGGCCCCACGCTGCTTGTGCGAGGCGTTGCTGAAGAACTCATCCCCAAGAAAGATGGGAATGGCGCTCCATTACGCCGGTTCATTGACCAGGCTGCTGAACTCGGCGTCAAGTTCTACGTCTGCCAGCCCAGCCTGGATCTGAGCAACCTGCATTATGAAGAGTTGATTGATGGCGTCGAGATGATTGGCGGCGCTGCATTTAACGATATGGCGCTTGAAGCTGATGCTGTAATCTCATTCTGAGATCACTATCGGTTTGAAGTGTGCCATTGGCCCACGTGGAGGTGTTCCATTGGCCCAGCTAACTGCAAAAAACACTGACGTTCCTTATGAAGAGAAAGAGCGACTCTTCACCGAAGTCACGCGGGATATTCGCTTTCATGATTACTTGAAAGGGTGTTATGAGTGCGGTATCTGTGTGGCTGCCTGCCCCTCTGCCCGCTTCTATGATTTCAGTCCGCGTAAAATCACCCAGGCGGTGGCCCGTGAAGATGTCGAGCTTGTCTACAAGCAGATGAACGAAGATGTCTGGAACTGCTCACAGTGCTTTTCATGTGATCGCTGCCCGCGAGGTAACTCTCCAGGCGGTCTGATCACCATCATACGTGAGGTTGCGGTCAAAAATGGCTTGCACTCCGCGAAACAGGCGCTTGAAGGTTATGGGCGTGTCGTCTACAAAATCATGTCTACCGGTACCCAGGTCTCGCCCGATATGTTGCAGCCTGACGCTTTCCCCGATTGGGGGCCAGAAGTGAAGGATGTCGCCGACAACCTTGATATCTGGCGACGTGCGCTGCCACCTGAAACCTTGCATACCACCGAACTCGCTTGGGATGTTGATGAAAAGACGCTGACCGAGTTGTATTTGATCTGGCATATGACAGGTGTACTTGACATGATTAAAGAAATTGACGAGGGGCTGCATATGATTTTGCAGGACGTCATGGAAGAAGCTCTTGAAGAAAAAGGGTATAGTGTCTAATGTCTGGAGACTGGCGATCCCCTACAATGGTCGCTATGTTCGCATGACCTTCCGGTGAACAACCGGGATGGAGGAAAAATGAGCGGCGATGTTCCTATCCCTGTAACTGCCCTCACTCGTGGCACCATTCCACAACGAGTGTTTCAGCGCGACCCTGCCAATGCGCCTACCGAGGATATCCGGGAAAAACTGTTCGAACTTGAGGCCCAGGGCGAATGGATCGTGCAGCGCGTCCCTGAAGATAACATCGAAGTGATGACCAAATACGGTCGCACGAAACACATCCCGCGCCAATTCACCTGGCATCATAAAAGTTGCGGCCAGTGCGGGCATATTCCCGGTTATTCGACTGCCATCTTCTGGCTGCATCGCCAGCTTGGTATGGACTACAATGACCCACGCGATCAGACCTCCTGCACTGCCTGGAACTACTATGCCTCTGCCACTTCCAACGCCGCGGCGCAGGCAGCTGTAGCTGTACGTAACTTCGCTGCCGCATACGAAACGGGCTACTTCCCTATGATTCACTGCGGCACCAGCTACGGCCACTATAAAGAGACACGCGAGCAGCTTGTGCATCATCCTGAACTGCGCAAGCAGGTGCGCGATATCATGGCAAAGTTGGGCAAGCCTCTGGTCATCCCAGAGGAGATTGTTCACTACAGCGAGTGGGTGCATGCCATGCGCTTTGAGATTGCGAAGCGCAGAGTCTTCGATGTAAGCAATATTACCGTTACTGTTCACCCAGCCTGTCATTATTACAAACTCGTGGCTGAAGATGCCATCTATGATCCCGATCTCTATGGCGGGCAACGCACTGCGGTAATCACCGCTGTCGTGGAAACGCTCGGCGCGAAAGTCGCCGATTACTCTACCTGGTTTGACTGCTGCGGTTTTGGCTTTCGCCATATCCTGGTGCAAAGAGACTTCACGCGCTCATTTGCTACACTACGCAAAATCGAGCGTATGAAAGAAGAAGCCAACCCTGATGTCACGCTCACCCATGATACCGGCTGCGTCACAACTTTAGATAAGAGCCAGTTTGCTGCACGGGCGCACGGGCGCAATGTCGGCATTCCGGTACTCTCCGAAGCGCAATTCGCGGCGCTGGCAATGGGGGCGCACCCCTATCGCGTCTGTCAATTGCACTGGCACAGTGTGGATTATCGCCCACTGTTGGAGAAGATGGGCATTGACTGGCAGGCACGCTGGGCCGAATTCCAGGAAGACCTCGAGCGATTGCGCAGGGGTGAAAAACAATTTTTATCATGGGAGGATGCAGATGCCAGGTGATTCTGTACTGGTTATTGGCGGTGGCCCTGCCGGGCTCTATGCCGCACGAAGTGTCGCTGATTTAGGTACACCTGTTGTGCTGGTGGAGAAACGTGAGCGTCTCGGCGGCGCACCCATATCGGAGCATTATGCCTCCTTTACTCCCCACCTGGAAGATGCCGAAACGGCTATGAATCGCATGGTGAGCGACATCAGCGATGATCCATTGATCGAAATACTCTTGAATACACGGGTAACGTCAGGTCAGGGTAGCCCCGGCAATTTTCAGGTTACGTTGACCAGCAGAAGCGGCGAAACACGTGATTTGCACATTGGCGCAATTATCATCGCCACTGGTTTCGATCATTTCGATCCGGGACGAGAAACACAGATGTATGGCTACTACGAGTTTGAGGACGTGCTTACGCTTGTAGATGCCGAGAAGATGCTGAAAGCAAAACAGTTCGTGCGCCCTTCCACCGGGGAACCACCCAAACGTGTGTGCTTTATTCAATGCGTCGGGTCACGTGATCGCCGCCTGGGCAATGAGTATTGTTCAAAGGTTTGCTGTGGCGTCGCTTCTAAGGAAGCGATAGAGATCAAAGAACTCCTCCCTGATGCGAAGGTCTTTATTTTCTACATAGATATGCGCATGTATGGCTTCTGGGAAGATCAGCTCTACTGGAAGGCGCAAGAGGAACATAAAGTCAACTACATACGCGGCATCGTGACTGAGGTGCTGCGCCGTGGCGACTCACTGGTGATTAAGGGCGAAGATACTACGATGGGGCGGCCTGTGGAAATCCCCATGGACGTGGTCATCCTCTCCGTCGGCATGGTGCCAAGCGTTGGCACCATCGAGATTGCTAAAGTATTGAATTTGCCGCGTGAGCGTCACGGATTCCTGGAAACCGTTGGTGCCCCTTTGGACACTGTCACCTCGCCTATACCCGGTATCTTCGTTGCAGGCGCGGCTGCTGGCCCTAAAGACATCGAAGATAGCATTTCCATGGCGGGAACGGCTGCCATGAAGGCAGTGAGTACTGTGCGCCGTCATCTACGCCAGGTGCCTGTAGCGGTAACACCAGGAGGCGGAGGAGAGTAGCAATGCCAGCTCCAGCATCCAGCAACAATGAAACTGTTGGACAGGTTGTTGATACACCGAGCGCACTCGAATTTATGCGCGAGGCGCTCGAAAAAATCACTGAGGAGGAACTGACGGCTATCGTCGCGGAACTGCGCTCCAAAAGCCAGCGCTTTCGCTTGCTGCTCGCACCGCAAGCACTACCAGCGTTTGATGAAAGTACGTTCCGTGCGCTGCTGCGCTCGATATTCTCGACACGTCGTCGCGTTGCGGAGGTCATGGCTCGCGTTGATACAAGCGTCTTCCGTGATGCAGTCGGCGCGTTGCTGCATGGAACATCTCCACTGCCAGAACGTTTCGACACATTTGTTGCACGGTTAGAGCCAATTGAGCTGGCGACACGCTGTGATCTAGCTGGTGAGTGCCTGCACTACTGGGATTTTGAGCAGTACTGGCTCTGGACGCGCTGGATGTGGGACCCCGACCGCAACACAGGCTCCCTCCCACTGGTGACAATCCAGGAATACGATTTGAATGGTGAGACGCCAGGGTTAATCTATCTGAAAGTGGGGGAAGCGGTTGCATTCGTCAATGGAGTGGGCGAGGCCGCTGGTTTCCAACACGGAGGTCGTGGGCTGCTTGGCACGGATGTCTATCTTGCTTGCGTTTATGTCGTCTACCTGTACACGGTGACGCGCATGCGTATGACAAAGGAATTCAACAAGGTGATCCCTCAATTTCCAGAACTTGCTCGCCGCTTACTGGGTACCTATAAAATGGAGGTATAAACGAATGACTGCAGTCGAACCCGAACGCATTCACGAAAAAGAGGTGGTAATTCAGGATGGTGTGGATATTTCCGGACACTGGAACCGTATGTTCGATGAGCGTGTGATCTGGAACTATGATACCTCCAAACTCGATGAAGTCACGCAAATCGAAGGCGCAGAGTCGCTGGGTGCCTGCTATCAATGCGGCAAATGTACGCCGGTCTGCCCGGTAGATCATGTGGGTGACTACAGCCCGCGCAAAATTTTCCGCAAAACGCAAATGGGCATTAGCTTGCTCCAAAGTTCAGACCTGTGGCTCTGCACCACCTGTATGAACTGCCTGCGCGTGTGTCCTAAAGAAGTCAACATGATTAAGATCATGCCTGCCGTGCGCGAACAGGCTGTGTTGGAAGGACATGCTCCTACAGAACTCTCACAAGCTTTTGAGAATACCTTCCGTTATGGCAATCCGCTCGGTGAGCCAGCCCGCAAACGGGCAGATTGGGCCAAAGATGCCGGTGTGCCAGTCCCGATCATGGCGCAGATTCGCCGTCCCGTGGATATACTCTGGTTTGTCGAGTGCTATCCTGCCTATCATCCGCGTGGCAAGGATGCTGCTCGCGGGCTGGCGCGTATCTTCAATGCACTGGGAGTTGACTACGGTATCCTGGGTGTGGAAGAAAAGTGCAGTTGCGACTCTCAACGTCTGGCTGGCGAGAAGGGTTTGTTCGAGGCCTTTACCGAACACAATATCAAAATGTTCAGCAAATACCAGTTCGATACGCTGGTAACAGCAGACCCCCATGCTCTGAACGCCTTTAAGAAAGAATATCCCAAATATGGCGGGAATTACAACGTCCTGCACTATACACAATTCCTGGCACCATTGCTAGATCGCATTCCATTTAAGAAGAGCCTGCCATACCGCGTCACATTTCATGATCCCTGCTATCTGGGCCGCCATAATGGCGAATATGAAGCCCCGCGGCGTCTTCTACAAGCCATTCCCGGCATTGAATTGACCGAAATGGCACGCTGCAAAGCGAATGGGTACTGCTGTGGCGGCGGCGGCGGCGGCATGTGGCTCGATGGTTTTACTCGTGGTCACGTCTCCGAACGACTTTCCGAGCGGCGCGTTCGCGAGGCAGTTAGCACAGGCGCGGATGTCCTGGCCGTGTGCTGCCCCTATGAAATCTCGCGTTTCGAAGATGCTGTGAAGTCCACAGGAAATGACGGAAAACTGATTGTACGCGATATCATCGAACTGATTGATGAATCTATGCGCGGCTGAGCATATACTGCCGCAGCAAAATTATTACAGAAGGAGTAGGCGAGTATGAATATTATCGTCCCGGTGAAGCAAGTTCCGGACCTCGTCGAAGAGTTGGAGATCAACAGCGATGGCACCGACCTCGAACGGGACATGATCAAGTACAAGATGAACGAGTGGGATGAGAGCGCGTTGGAGGAGGCGCTCCAGCTCAAAGAAATGCACGGCGGTACTGTGACGGTATTGACAGTGGCAAGCGGTGATGTGGAGGTAGATGAGACGCTTTATACCTGTGTTGCCAAAGGTGCCGACCGTGTAGTGAAGATAGTTGGAAACTTCGAAGAGCATTATGACAGCCATACTGCGGCACGCGCTCTCGCGGAGGCGATTCGCGGAATGTCCTACGACCTGATTCTAACAGGTGTGCAGGCTGCCGATGACCTGGATGGACAGGTGGGCGTATTGCTGGCTACATATCTAGGCATACCGCATATCAGCGTAGTTAGTGGCATCGAAGCAGAACCAGTTTCGCGTACCGCTACTGTTCACCAGGAGTACGCCGGTGGTATCATGGCAACTTTTGAAGTAGATTTGCCAGTTGTGCTAGGAGTGCAGGCCGCCAGGGCCATTCCGCGTTATGCTCCAGTGAGCCGCGTGCGTCAAGCCATGAAATCGGCGCATATCGAGGAGATCGAGGCGACTACACCCGTCGGGGCTGGTATCTCCGTGCGACGCATGTTCAAACCGGAATCCACTGAACACGCCGAGATGATCGAGGGCGATGCCGGTGAAATTGTGAACCGCGTCATGGAGATACTCCGCGAGCGCGGACTATGGAGGGCTTGATTATGGCTGAACATGATGTCTTTGTTATCGCCGAACACCTGGATGGAAAGCTCAGCGATGTGACATTCGAGATGATTGGGAAGGCCCGCAGTATCGCGCCGGCACTCGGGGGCAGGGCAGTCGCGGTCTTACTCGGCTACGAGGCAGCCGCGCTTGCCGGACAACTGGGAGCGGCTGACCAGGTATTGTATGTCGAAGATGCCGGTCTGCGTTATTTTACTCCTGAACGAGCCGAACAAGCACTCAGGTCGCTGCTCCAAGATGAAAAACCCGCGCTGACCATGGTCGCCAACACCTCTATGGGCATGGACCTGGCAGCCGCACTCTCCGCCGCGCTGGACTGGCCCTTGATCGCCTATTGCAGCGATGTACAGGCGGAAAATGGCAAGATCGTCGCTACCAGCCAGATTTATGGCGGCAAGATCGCGGTGGAGGCCGTGAGTGAGGGCGCATCCACACTGGTCTCCGTCCTCGCAGGTGTATTTCCGGCTGCAGAGGGACACGCCGACATATCTGCCTCCATCCAGACCATTTTTGGTGCCGCGAACGAGGGACGAGTGCGCTTTAAAGGGTTGACCATTCCTGAAGCAGGAGATGTAGATATTACTCGCGAAACATTGCTGGTCAGTGTTGGGCGTGGCATCGGCACAAAAGATAATATCGAGATGGTCGAAGAGTTGGCAAGTAATCTTGGGGCTTCGCTGGCAGCTTCGCGACCAATTATTGATAGTGGCTGGCTTCCTAAACAAAGACAGGTGGGCAAATCGGGACTAACCGTAAAACCCAAACTGTACCTGGCGGTGGGCATCAGTGGTGCGCCAGAACATTTGCAGGGCATGAAGGATGCAGAACTAATCATCGCCATTAACAGCGATCCGAGCGCACCGATTTTCGAGGTGGCAGATTATGGCATCGTCGAAGACCTGTTCGATATTGTGCCAGCCCTTTCAGAGCGGCTTGCCGAAGTTCGTGCAAAATAACGTAATTGGGACGGCCCTCGCGGTCGTCCCAGCTCCTGCGGAGAAGTGCTATGACGTGGGAAAGTTCATTGTCATTGATCCTTGCTAGCAATCAGATCGGACCCGGTCGGCCTATCTTTGAATTTTTCACGCCGATTATGGAAGTGACCTTTTATGTGCTGGCGGCCATCTCTACTCTGGTTTTCGCGCTGGGCATCTTTTTGAAGGTACGCAAATACTGGCGCGGGAAACCGGATATGCGGCTGGATCACTTACCCAGGCGTTTCGGTCGCGCTATACGGCTGGTCGCGCAAAATGCTACGGTTGCCAAACGCGATCGCTACGCCGGAGTCGGACACTTCATGATTATGTGGGGGTTCATCACCCTCTTTCTGGGTACAGTTATCCTCGCGCTGGACTATGACTTCATCCGCCCCATCTATCCGGCATGGCAATTTTATCACGGTGATTTTTACGACATCTATAAACTTGTCCTGGATACGCTCGGCAGTGTATTCCTCGTCGGCTTGCTGGCTATGATGATTCGCAGGGGCTTCTTCCGCCTGCCGAAGCTAAACTATAAGCGCGTAGACCGTCCCGAAGGTACGTATGATCGCCGCCCCTATAAGATTGGGGATGCCATATTTGTGGGAGGACTCTTCCTTATCGGGCTAACGGGCTACTTACTAGAAGGCTCGCGCATCGCGCACGATCAGCCAGTTTCGATGGTCTGGTCGCCCGTTGGTTCCATTGTCTCGCAGTTCTATCTCTGGATGGGTATGACGCCGCCTCAACTGGCAATCAGTCGTGTGACACTCTGGTGGATACATGTATCTCTGGCGTTGGCATTCGTCGCCTATGTGCCATTTTCCAAAGCGGTACATATTCTCGCGGATTTCGTCAACCTCGCCCTCCGAGATGAAAAAGCCGGTATTGTATTACCTCCGATACCGGAGGAGCCAGCACCAGCGCATCCTGGTTACCGCGAAATCCGCGACTTTACCTGGAAGCATTTGCTCGATCTGGATGCTTGCACAAAGTGTGGTCGCTGTCACGAAGCCTGTCCGGCACGCGCATCCGGTGCGCCGCTCTCGCCACGCGACTTGATCCTGGATTTACGAGACCATGCCGACGAACAACTCAGTTTCAAGGCCCTGTTGAGCCAGCGCACGCTACCTATGCTACCGGCAGGTTCCGTGGGTCAAGAACAGAATGGGCAGAATGGCACGGCTCCGAAGCATAAACCACTGGTTGGTGGCGTAATCAAGGCGGAAACGTTGTGGGCCTGTACCACCTGCCGCGCCTGCGTGGAAGCCTGTCCCGTTGGCATTGAGCATGTACCGATCATCGTGGAGATGCGGCGCAGCTTGCTCGATGAAGGCGAGATGGATCCAAAACTCCAGGAAGCTCTCACAAATCTTTCGAAATACGGCAATTCCTTTGGCATCTCAGATCGTATGAGGGCAAAATGGACCAAAACCTTGCCTTTCAAAATCAAAGATGCGCGTAAGGAAGCTGTAGAATATCTCTGGTTCGTGGGCGATTTTGCCTCCTACGATCAGCGAGTGCAGGACATCACGCGCAAAGTGGCAACTGTTTTCCAGCAGGTCGGACTGGATTTCGGCATTCTGTACGAAGGCGAGCGCAATTCCGGTAACGATGTACGGCGCGTTGGAGAAGAGGGACTGTTCCAGATGCTGGCCGAGCAGAACATGAAGTCTCTGAGCAAGGCTACGTTCAAAACCATCGTGACCACAGACCCGCATAGCCTGAACGCTCTGCGCAATGAATACGGGCAATTAGGAGGCAACTACGAAGTAATTCACTATACCGAGTTGCTATTCCGACTGATTGAGAGCGGGCAATTGCAGCTCGAACGTCCGCTTACCTATCACGTGACCTATCACGATCCCTGCTATTTAGGGCGGTACAATCGCGTGTTTGATGCACCGAGAAACATTCTAAAAGAGTTAGGATTGCAGGTCACAGATATGGGACGCTGCCGTGAAAACAGTTTCTGCTGCGGAGCCGGTGGTGGGCGCATCTGGATGACGGAAACAAACATCCAGGAGCGTCCGAGCGTCAACCGCATCCGCGAAGCGGTAGCCCTGGGGAACATTGATTATTTCGTCGTCGCCTGTCCCAAAGATGTTACTATGTACACGGATGCCGTGAAAACATCTGGATACGAGGGGCAAATTGTCGTCAAGGATATCATTGAACTTGTCCACGAAGCCCTTGAAGCCCGGTCCGCTGTTGTAGCAAGCAGTCCGATTGCGGAAGGAATGTAGGGGCGCGATGTATCGCGTTCTGGTAAAATGTAGGGACATGCTTTATCGCGTCCTGTTACGAGGAGTTAGCCATGCGTTGCCCGTATTGTGATAGTGAAGGTTCGCGTCAGGTGATTCACGCACACCTGACCGATCAACATGGCGATAAAGTAGTGGCACGCCGGGACGAGCAAACAGGCAAGCTCTACTACCGACTGGATTGCCCTCAATGCGAAGAATATAGTGAGCGCGAGGTCAATCCACGAGGGAATGATCCAACCTTTCTGCAAGAATTTGAACGCGAAATACGGCTGGTTGCTTTTGATCTATTGTTATATCACATCGAAGATATGCATACGTAACGCGCAGTGTATTGCGTCCGCATAAATTGGAGGAAATCATGGGAACAGCGAACGGTTGTAATATCCCGGAAGATCTCTATTACCTGGTAGATAAACACATCTGGGCACGTCGCGAGCCTGATGCACTGGTGACAGTAGGCATTACGGATGTCGCGCAACATCTGGCTGGCAAAGTCATCGCAGTCAGCCCAAAGAAAGTGGGCAAGGCCCTTGCAAAAGGACAGAGCGCCGGGACGGTCGAGAGCGGCAAATGGGTAGGGCCAGTGCCACTACCAGTTGGAGGAGAACTGGTCGCCATTAACACTGAACTCAAAGGCAATCCCGGTCTGATCAATCAGGACCCCTATGGGTCAGGCTGGATAGTCAAACTGAAACCGCTGAACTGGGATGAAGATAGCAAAGACCTTGTTACGGGCGATCAGGGTGTGGCTGTCTACCAGCAAGCTTTGGATGAGAAGGGCATTGTCTGTCAATAGGTTTTAAAGAAGGGAAGACATCAGGTGACTTCGCACATCTATCGCGGCTGTGAATTCCCAACGGATTGTTACTATGACGTTGAACACGACGTCTGGGTACGTCGCGAAGAGGATGGCTGCGTCACAATGGGAATGACCGATCCGGCGCAGGCGCAGTGTGGTAAATTTGTGCATATACGCTTCAAGGCTGCGGGTCGTCAGTTGCAGCGCGGCCAGAGTGCAGCGACGATCGAGAGCGCAAAGTGGGTCGGGCCTTTCCCCACACCTCTGAGCGGCGAAATTGTTACGACAAATGAAGCGGATTTCAAGCGGGATATCCTGTTAGCAAACAAAGATCCGTATGGCACCGGTTGGTTAGTGCGCCTCAAGCCTGCGAAGATCGAGGAAGAATGGCCGCACCTGCTGCCTCATGACCAGGCATTTGAGCGCTATAAAGAGAAAATTGTCGAACGGGGTATGCAATGCTACCGTTGTGCCGGCTGACAACAATTGGCAGGTATCTGTATGATAGAGGTCATTGCAGTTGTCATGTATGGAGAAAGCGTTATGAGTTTTCGTGTAATTGATGGAGGTACGATCTCCTGGTTGGATAGCCAGGTGATCTATCATGCCGTTGCCTCGGCCATAAGCGGGACGAGTGAGCCAACCCTGACCCTCGTGAGCCCGTCCAAACCGTATATTTGTATTGGGTATCACCAGGAACTGGAGAAAGAGGTAGATGTTGACTTTTGTCGAGCTAATGACCTGCCGATAACGCGGCGGCAGGTGGGTGGTGGCGCGGTCTATCTTGATGGGAACCAACTTTTCTGGCATATCATCGTGCCACGCTCGCAGGCACCCTATCGCATTGAGGATGTCTACACTCGTTACCTCGCGGGACCTGTCAATGCGCTGCGCAAGATGGGTATTCCCGCTGTACATCGCCCGGTGAACGATATTCAAGTGGAGGGGCGCAAAATTGGCGGTACCGGCGCAGCCACCATCGGCGATGCCATCGTGATTGTTGGCAGCCTCATTTTCGACTTTGACTACGAAACTATGGTGCGCGTACTCAAGGTTCCCTCTGAGAAGTTTCGCGATAAGGTCTATCACAGTATGCGCGAATACTTGACAACCATCAGGCGCGAGCTGGGATCGAACGCGCCGACCTGGGAGCAGGGCAAGCAAATACTGATCGAGGAGATCGCGAAGTCGCTCTCGCAGGACGCCTATCTGAGCAAGCTGAGCGAGAGTGAACAGATAGAGATGAGCAAATGGCGTGCGATGTTGACAAGTGATGAGTGGCTCTACCAGGCTGGCGGGCTGCGTCACAAGGGTTTGAAGATAGCCGAAGGTGTACATGTACGCGAAGCCGCGCATAAAGCCCCAGGTGGGCTGATTCGCGCCACAGTTGTTGCGAAAGACCGGACGCTCGACAACCTGGCACTCAGCGGCGATTTCTTCATCTTTCCAGACTATAGCCTTCCGGGCCTGGAATCGGCGCTTACCGGATCATCTCTCATCGAGCAAGAGCTACACGAACGTTCTACTGCATACTGGCAGGACAACAAGATTCAGTCGCCTGGGCTGGCTCCCGCAGATGTGGCAAAAGTTGTCTTGCTGGCTGCGAACGAGTAGGCGGCATACAGAGGGATTTTTTTATCTATCCAGGATGGAACGAGGATGCAGCAGTTTGCATCTCTCGCATGCAGGCCGAACGCCTGCAGAAGGAGTGACAGCTATGGATATGCAGACGGAGAACCAGGTGCAGGGCCTTAGCAGCGACATGGCACGCCTGGTACGCGAACAAGTTGATGCCTATTTGCAGGAGAAGGAAGCTGAGAAGGAGACGCGCATTCCACGCCTGGCGATGATCGCCACGAAAGGGACGCTTGATTGGGCCTATCCTCCGCTCATTCTCGCGACTACGGCGGCCGCATTAGGTTGGGATGTGGGTATTTTCTTCACGTTCTACGGGCTGAACATCATCCACAAAGAGAAGAGCAAGCACCTGAAGGTAGCGCCCCTGGCGAATCCTGCCATGCCTATGCCCGTCCCGAACATCGTTGGCGCGATTCCTGGCATGACGGCCATGGGGACGATGGTCATGAAAGGCATGTTTAAGAGCCACCACGTCTCCACAACCGACGAGCTGATGGAGATGGCAATCGAGGCAGGCGTAAAACTGTGGCCTTGCGGCATGACGATGGATGTGTTTGGCTATAAGGCCGAGGACTTCATCGAAGGCATTCAAGAGGTGTGCGGCGCGACGCATTTCCTCGGTTTTGCCAAAGATGCCGATGTTTCTCTGTTTATCTGATATGCGCCTTGCTGTGATAACGACAGTTCTCCAGTGATAAGGAGTTCGTGCAATGCCGAACGAGCGTGCTTGCCTGAGTGTTTTGCGAGGTATCTCAGCGCAGGCAGCCATCATCCTTGATCGCTATACGCATGAGCAGACCCTCTGGGTGCCGGTCGAGGCGTTCCAGAGGTTTACTCATACGCTTCACTGGGGCCGGTTTGAAGACCTTGACATCTGCTTGCTGGATGGGCTAGATGCCGATGATCGTTGCGCATTGCTTGCAGAACTGCGAGCCTATAACGCAGCTTTGCATCGGCAGCGTGAGCGCGTTTCCAGCTTCCATCGAGCATTTCGTCACTGGCTTGACGAGCGTCACAGAGAACTGTCTCCTGAATACCAGGTGCGACTGCGTGCCTGGCGGCAACGCTATGGTTCGTATGACTACTTTCGTATTACAGGCCTGAGTACCAATGGTGGCTTCCGGCGGTTCGTTGCCTCTCCAGAGGAATGCATGCGCATGTTCGAGCAAGCTTTCGCCCGGTTGGAGGAACAGCAAAGACTCGAACGACTCTGGCAGGCGGAAGCGGAGGCAGACTGGTGGTCAAACCGGGACGGCTTGCCTGGAAACGAGCGTACACCATCGCAGTTGGAAGAAGCATTGCATCTGCTGGGACTTTCAGCAGATGCAACGCTCGCTGAGATACGACGTGCATATCGAGTCCATGCTAAAGCCGTACACCCGGACAAACAGGGAGATGGAACGACGGAGCAAATGGTTGCGCTGAACCGGGCTTATGCCTATCTGCGCAGATGGTATCGCTCGGCAGAACCGGAGAGGAAGAGTGCAGAGAGATGAGTATGGAACTTGACGTTGTAATTGATAGCTGTGTCAAAATGTTGCAGAGCGACCCCCAGCATACACGCGAGGAGATTGCCCAAATGCTCAATCGTTGGGAGGAAATGGGTTTCATCAACCGCCAGATGAGGGCGCTTATTGTACAACGACTGCGACAGACCCAACCGGGGAAACAGACACCCCCACAGGAACCTTCCAGCTAAGCAAGCCAGTGAATTGCTCGAATGTGATGCCGGGATGCCTCTCACTGTCTTCACGTACTTGCTATTCATGACTTTTTGTGTGAGAATACTACCATACAGACTTGAGAAGTGATAGTCCGTAGTGTCTTCGGTCAACTCATAAAGGTAACTAACATCGAACATGGATAAAGAATTTTACAGACGACACGCCAACATGTGTGGGGTATTTGCCCATCCATTACGCCTTGAACTGCTCCAACTACTACATGAACACGGTGAATGTAGTGTAGGCGATCTTGCGGAAGCTACGGGTGTCCGCATGGCTAATCTCTCGCAGCATCTTGCGGTCATGCGCTCCACAAATGTGGTACTTTCTCGCAAAGAAGGGGTAAATGTCTACTATCGGCTTGCCGATGCACGGATCATGCAGGCGTTTAATTTGATTACCGAGGTGCTGCTTGGTCAGTTGGTTCGTGAAGAAGAACTGCGCCATGAAATTACCATGCATCTCCAGGACGCCGACCTGGAGATCAAGTAGTACAAACCCTTCTTTCAAAACTGTAGGAACTAGAACCTCACTCAAAACCCACATTCCACAGTCTGAAAAACACTTTTATTGTAGGCATTCCTCCTTTGTCAGTACGAAAAACTCACCATCCTCTGAACCTTTTTCTCCAAAGGTTAGAGGAGAACAGAAAGTTATGGCGATGACTGAACAAAAACAACCTCGTGAACTGCACGTTGGTTTTATTGGAGTCGGCGTGATGGGCCGTCCAATGGTAAGCAACCTCTTGCAAGCTGGCTTCCCCTGCACCATTTACGATATTAATCCATCACCTGTTCAGGCTCTGGTGGCGGAGGGCGCAACCTCAGCCAACAGCGCGGCAGAAGTGGCGCAGCATAGTGATATTTTCATCACGATGGTTGTCAATGATGCTCAATTTGCCGCTACGCTCTTTGAGCCGGGCAACGCTGCTACAGCACTGAAGCCGGGAGCCATCGTCATCGGTATGAGTACACTGAGCGTAAGCATAGTGCGGGAGGTCGCGGCACGTTTGCAGGCAGTGGGCATAGCCTACCTGGATGCTCCGGTTAGCGGTGGAGAGGCGGGAGCGACAAAGGGAGCGTTGAGCATCATGGCAGGGGGGCTGTCAGACATATTTGAACAGTGTAAGCCGGTACTATCAGTGCTGGGATCGCATATCTATCATGTTGGGCAGAAGGTGGGAGATGGGCAGGCGGTCAAAATGATTAATCAGTTAATGGTCTGCGTGCATAATGCAGTGGCGGCGGAGGCACTGGTATTAGGGGAGAAAGCGGGCCTGGACAAAGCGCTGCTATATGAAATCATTACGCAGAGCGCGGGCAATAGTTGGATATTTTCCGATAGAGGGTCGCGCATGGTTTCCGAGCATTTCTCACCGCCGAAAAGTGCGCTGAGTATTCTTGTGAAAGACCTGGGCTTCGTTATGGATACGGCGAATAGTATGAAGCATCCCCTTCTACTGGGAAGTGTGACATACCAGCTGTACAAGATGGCAAGCATCAAGGGGTGGGATGATCTGGATGATTCGGTTATGATTAAATTGATGGAGAACATAGCTGGCCTGGATCAAGGGTCGGCATAAGCTGCCGGAAGGGAACTATCATGAACAGATTTGAAGGAAAAGTTGCCCTGGTCACCGGGGCCGGTTCTCAGCGGGGTATTGGACGGGGAACAGCAGTGGCGCTGGCAAGAGAGGGAGCGAAGGTTGCTATTACAGATATTGTGCCGGAGGGAGTAAAACAAGTTGTAGCCGAACTGAACGGGATAAGCCAGGCGATTGGTGAGGTGGCGGATGTACGCAATAAGGCTGCCATGGTGCAAGTAGTCAAGAAAACGGTGGAGGCATTTGGGGGACTGGATATTCTAATCAATGTCGCTGGCTTAACGCGCCCGACCAAATTTCTTGATATTTCTGAAGAAGAATATGATCTGGTGCTTGATGTCAATCTCAAAGGGACGTTTTTGACGACGCAGGCGGCTGTACCAGCTATGTTGGAGCGCGGTGGTGGTGCCATTGTCTCGCTCTCTTCAGTCTCAGGACAGCGCGGCGGCGGCGTATTTGGCACATCAGCCTATAGCACGGCCAAAGCTGGTATTATGGGCTTGACTAAGGCGTTAGCTCGTGAGCTAACGCCTCTCGGTATTCGCATCAATTGCGTGGCTCCTTCCATGATTGATACTGATATCGCGGGGGATTTGCTGACGCCAGAGCTTAAAGTTGAGCTTGCAAGAGGCACATTGATTGGCCGACTTGGTACGGTGGATGATGTCGTGAAGTGTATTCTTTTCCTGGCTTCGGATGAAAGTTCCTATGTGACGGGAGCTACACTGGATATCAATGGCGGCATGCATTTGCACTGACGCTGGCTGACAGGCTGACGAGATATAGACGAGGTAGCATAGAAAGCGAAGCACAGATGGTCACGTTAACTGAACTTTTAGCTCACCTTCCACCTGAGCCAGATGAGGCCAGCTTGTTCGGTGCAATCGCGCAAGAGGTAGCGGCGAGCAAGCGTAAACTGGTGGTAGTTGACGACGATCCGACCGGTACACAAACGGTGCATGATGTTGAGTTACTGACGACCTGGAATACAAACATGCTGGCCGAAGCTTTGCGAGGCGGTCGGCTGTTTTATGTGCTTACGAATACGCGCAGTATGCCTGAACATGATGCAGTTCGTCTCAATCGCGCTCTAGCACGGCAGCTTGTAGACGCTTCACGGGAAACACAGATTGATTTTGTGGTGGCGAGTCGGAGCGATTCTACACTGAGAGGGCATTATCCGGCAGAAATATTTGCGCTTGAACGTGGATTCATGTCCACTGCGAGCGGTCCTTTCGATGGTCATCTCGTGGTACCAGCTTTTTTCGAGGGTGGACGCTATACCATTGGCGATATGCATTATGTGGCGACTCCCACGGCTACTTCTGATACGCTGTTGCCCGCGAGTGAGACGCCTTTTGCTCAGGATGCGGTTTTTGGCTACAAGGCCGCTTACCTGCCTGCCTGGATAGAGGAGAAAAGCGGAGGTTACTGGAAGGCTGAGCAGGTGCTGAGCATAGGACTGGAGCTGATTCGCCAGGGAGGGCCGGATGCAGTTGCGGCCAGATTGCAAATGGTTGCGGGCGGTATGCCGGTCGTTATCAATGCGGCTGGCTATGGTGATTTGGCAGTCGTTGTGCTTGGTTTGTTGCGGGCAGAGGCGGCAGGGAAGCGTTTTCTTTACCGGACTGCCGCAAGTTTTGTCCGTCTGAGAGGCGCGGTTGAGGTAAAGCCTTTGTTGAAAGCAGAGGAAGTTTTAGGGAATGTTCAGAAGGTAGAAACTGGGGGATTGGTAGTAGTTGGCTCGTATGTGCCAGATAGCAGCAAGCAACTGGAAAATCTCCTGGCCTTACCACAGGTAATAGGGATTGAGCTTGATGTAGCACGAGTGATACGCGGTGCTGCGGAGGCGGAAGAGGTCAGCCGTGAAGCAGGTCAACAACTTGAAGCGGCGATACAGGCGCGACGTGTTGGTGTCGTTTATACCAGTCGTACAGTAGTGACGAGCGCGAGCAGGGTTGAAAACCTCGCGATTGGCAAAAACGTATCGCATGCGCTCATTGCTGTGCTGCACCATGTGAAGAGTCGCCCGCGTTTTATTATTGCAAAAGGCGGTATTACGAGCCATGAAGTGGCACAGAATGGTCTTGGTGCGACGCGAGCATGGGTGCTGGGACAACTTTCCCCAGGAGTTCCAGTCTGGCGTCTGGAAAGCGGGCCGCAGTCGAGATTCGAGGACGTGCCATACGTAGTTTTCCCTGGCAATGTGGGTAGCCCTGAGAGCTTGATGCAAGCTGTGAAGTTGCTCAGTAGAGAATAGGGTTTTTGCAGATTACGGCTGGCTGCAATGCACATAACCGCAAAAAAGGTTAGATGCCACAGGCAACGAGGAGAAAATAATTTTATGCTGGTGAACACGCTCGAACTGGTACAGGAAGCGCGTCGTAAGGGGATAGCGATAGGGGCGTTCAATACCTACAATCTGGAATTGACGCGAGCTATTGTAGCGGCCGCGGAAAAATTGCATTCGCCCATCATTTTACAGCTTGGCGTACCATCAATCAGAACTGGTGGTACCCCTCTGGCGCTAGCGACGCTGGCAGCAGCGCAGGCCGCACAAGTTCCAGTGGCTGTTCACCTGGACCATTGCCCAGATATAGACTTAATCGAGCAATGTTTTGCGTGGGGTTTTTCATCAGCACTGGCCGATGGCTCTCGTCTACCATTTACCGAGAACCTGGCGTTCACCAGGCAGGCAGTGGATATTGCCATACGCTATGGTGGGACGATTGAAGCCGAGCTAGGGTATCTGGCGGGAACAGAAGATGGAGTGACGGTTGAAGAGGTAGCGTCTTCCCTTACCAACCCGCTACAGGCGCGAGAATTTGTCGCGGAGACTGGAGCGGCTATGCTGGCAGTGTCAATTGGGAATGTGCATGGCTATGTACCCAATCCTCCATCGCTCGACTTCGAGCGGTTGGCACAGGTGGTCGCCCAGATAGATGTACCACTTGTTCTGCATGGCGCGAGCGGTATCGCAAAAGCAGAGATTAAACAGGCGATTCGCATGGGAATAGCCAAGCTCAATATCAATACAGAAGTCCGAACAGCTTTCCTCAAAGCGATAGCAGGTTGGGGGATGCGCGTTGGTCCCGAGCCTGATGTGCGCAAAAAGGGCCAGGATTTACTCGATCTTATGCGAGAAGCAACAGCGACTGCTGAAAGAGTGGTCGAACAGACTATCCGCACCTGTAGTTTTCTCTGACCTGGACCGGGTGCAGACAAGATGGCTACATAATAATTCTGGATGGGAAGCGGCCAGGTGGTAGCGCTGGCACCTGTCCTACTGCGAAATAGGCAAGACAGCAGGATAGGCAGCACGTTCATATGCCATCCAGGCACGCACTACTGGCTTGACCTTGACCAGTTTTCGTGGAGTCAGCGAATGTAGAAACTCACTTTACTTGTTGCTCGTAGGTGTCAGGACTGAAGTATCCCAGCGAGGAGTGCAGTCGCTGTCGATAGTAAAACGTCTCCAGATATTTAAAGATCAGGTGGCGATCTTGTGCCCGGCTTTGATAAGGTATAGAGTAGGCTCCGAAGAAACGGGGAAATGTTATAACGAGAGCAATGAGCGAATGGACATATTCGTCCTTTCAATCTGCTTCCAGGTACAACGGCTAACTACATGGGTGTCATTGTGGGCAATTTGGAGACCCTGTAAAGAAATGCACCTGTTCGGCCACTGCCATCATGCGCTACCAGAAGCGCATCAGCGGCCCCTTACTCGACCGCATTGATAATCCACGTCGAAGAGCGGAAGCAAATAGATCGTCTCCGCCGGTTCGAGACGTTGCATCGGCTCAAGAATTGCCCGCAGAGCGACTGCCCGCCACCCTTCGACCTCGACCTCTTCCCGCTCATCTTTCATTGCCTGAAAGAGTTGTTTTGCCTCGTTTTTCCCTCCCCATCCCAGCGCCAGCGTGCAATGTCCGCTGTGGTCGCCGGACCGTAGGCTCTCAGATAGCGGCGGATATTTCCCGGACTGCCTGCTCTGGCTCGATCGAAGGCCATTCGTCCATCCACGCTCGGGGATTGACAAACGTGACGTTCTGCCCCTGTTTTGGTCTGAAACAGAGGTCGCCACGGATAGCCGACTGTTTCAAGGGGGTTACCCCAGCTTGAGGACAGGATGAGATCGCGCACGTGAGCAATACCCGTCCGCTTCTCCAGCGCACTGGCGAGTTGTTCGCACGTCATAGGTTCGCGGCCTACTACCTGCGGGACCGCGGAAAGAAAGGCTTCGTGTTGTGCAGACCGTTGCAATATCGTCGTCTTGTGGCTGGCACTACCGGGCATGCTGATGACCCCTGTCTCACCCATCCTGATAGGGGGTCACCGTTGCTCTGGCGCTCGCGTTCATGCTGCTGCTCGACCTGGTCAAGCGGTGGGTCATACACTGTCACGGTCCTCTCTCGCGTGCACAATGAGCAAGGGGAGAGATGTGTGTTCAAGTACTCCCACAGCAATGCTGCCGCCTGCCGCAAGCCGCTCGAGAGCGCTGCGTCCATGTGTGGCCAGCGCCAGGAACAACGCCTCGTGCCCCTCCTGATCGGCTTGCTCTCCAGCGCGTACGAGGGTGGCGCGGATATCCTCGGAGATATGGAGCGACCAGGTGACGGTAGGATGATGACCTTCCAGTCCCTCCGCCTGGAGGCGTTCAGTGAGGCCGAGCAGGTAGTCCTCGGCCTCACGCAGGATAGCATCCTCACGCTCGAGCAGGGGAGTGCGTTGCTCCGAGGACTCTGGTGCGTGAATCTCGACGGGAGGTGCGACGACCCGTGCGAGGTGCAGAGTCCCCTCTTGCGGTGAACTAAGGGCGAAGAGTACCTCCATCGCCGGAGCCAGCGCGGTTTCTGCCAGTCTTGAGCCATCAAGGGCTACCAGGGCAACCTGCGCCGTCTTGCGGAGAGGCTCGCCCTCGCGTGGCCGATGCAGGACCAGGACTGGTATTGAGGCATGGCGGATGACGTACTCGGCGACGCTGCCAAGCGCCCAGCGGGTAAAACCGGACCGCCCATGACTGCTCATCACCAGCAGATCAGCCCGGTATTCTTGTACGGCATCCAGCACGTTGAGCGCGGCTGCGCCGCCGAGGATCTGCGTTTCGACCTGGAGGCCTGCCAGCTCTGGGCGGCGAGCGACCCCGGCAAGGTAGGTTTGGGCCTGCTCGGCTTGAGCCTCTATCACAGGCAGAGGGACATCAGATGGCGGCACGTCATAGGCACGAAAGAGGATGAGTATCCCCTGGAGCGCACTCGTTACCTGTGCGGTCACAGAGAGTACTGATTCTGCCAGGGCTGAGCCATCTAAGGGAACCAGAATACGTTTGAACATGATGCGTTTCTCCTTGCTTCGCGGGATGGCGAGAGGAACGTTCCTGTGCTGACGTGGTAGAAGAGGCCATGCGTATAGCACAAAGAGTACAGGCAGGTTGAACTGCCTGGGAATGCTTCCCTCTTGCTATTTGTTACCTCCATCCCTCTCTATCAAAGCACAGTATGCTCACAATGAAATCACGAAAGGATGGAAAAACGTCACAGATTCTGGCTCACTTTCGGTGATGGTACCCGTGAGTTAGTTACCAGGATACTGATCTGCGCTGTTTGAACTTAGCCTGCTCTTGCTAGTCCGCGTTGGATACCCGCCTTTGAGTAATGACACGAGTGAGGCATGGCTCTGGCGCAATGATTCTAACCACTTCCTGCATTCGATGCAGGGATTCCTGTTCTCTTCTTGCAGCGCAGGCAAAAAGCTGAATTAAATGGAACGGACTTTCCTTTCCTCCTGCCGGGGGGTCAGTGAGAGCTAAGGTAGCGAGATTAATCCCATCTGCACTTTGAGCGCAATAATGCGACGCAGTGACTGGCGTAGCCGCTCCTGTGAGATGCGCCCCGTCTGCACGGCCGTTGTCACGGCGGCGACAACCGCTGCCAGGCGATCAGGTTCAATTGGACACTCGACGATATCATTGCCTGCAAGAATGGCTCGTACGCTTGCCTCGGCAATCGCTTGCGCCGGGTTGCTATATCCCTGCTGCTGCATGAACTGGAGCAGACCCTTCGCATCCATTGCGTCGGTTACCACGACTCCCTGGTAACCCAGTTGGCCGCGCAAGACCTGGTCAATCAGCACGGGTGAGAGCGAGGCTGGTTCGTGTGGGTCATACGCGGGAACCATGACGTGCGTCACCATAATCATGCCTGGTTTATGCGTTAGCAGGGCGCGAAACGGGGCGAAGTCAATAGCGTTGAGCTGGGTTTGACTGTGGGTAATGGTTGGTAGCCCATAATCGGGATTAGCTGGTGCTGAGCCAATGCCAGGCCAATGTTTCAACGTTCCCACGACGCCATTTTGCTGTAAACCATCCAGAAACGCTCCGGCATACGTAATGACCTGGCCGGGTGCCGTGCCAAACATGCGGCTCTGGTCGACGGCACCGCCCTGATACACATCCGCCAGCGGCGCGAAGTCGGTGTTGATGCCAAGTGCCAGCAGACGTTGGGCATCAAGCTGTGCCTGAGCATAGGCCTGCTGAGGATTACCTGTATTCGCCAGCTGTTGTGGCGATGGAGTTGGACCATAATAGGGGGCAAGGCGGTCGACAATCCCCCCTTCTTCGTCCGTAGCAACGATCAGCGCCTGGTTGGCGTTTGCTTGCAGGTCATGCACCAGTTGCGTCCATCCGTTCAGGGTGGTTGGCATCAGTGGTCCACCGTTGTACTGGTTATAGACGATGGCATTGGCAATATCCCATTGTTGCAATGGCTGATTCAGCGCAGACGTATAGCTATTGGTATAGACCGCCAGCATGAGTAACTGGCCGATCTGCTGCGTTTGCGTAAGATGGTTGATATATGCGTCAATGCGCTGCGACAGGTTGGCGGGTGGAGTAGGCGTTGGAACGAGTGTGGGCGTGGGCGTTGGGACAAGTGTAGGGGAGGACACTGGGGTATGTGAAGGTTGAGGAGAGCGTGCGACGACTAATGTAGGGGTAGGATACTGCTGAGGTGTGGTCGAGCTATGCCATAACTGCCCGATAACCAGAAAGCTGATCACCACCGCAGCAAGGCACAGGAGGATGAGGATGAATAGGAAGCGCTGTACTCCGCTACCTGGAGTCCCTTGTTGATGCTGTTTGCGCTCCGATGGACAGGTATGCATAGTCAAAAGCCCTTCGTCTCCTGTAGAGAAACCTGCAAGCTATCGTAGACTCTCAATCTCTCTTTTGAAGATCGCAATTAATTCAAAAATAGAGAAATATTTCATTCTTTTGTGTCTCGAATTCAAGATATGAATTACTTGCAACCCTCTCTTTTACCACTTGTTTCGCTCTACAGGCAGTAATATCGTCCTTCATGCCAGGGTATACACTCAAACTCACCGGCCCATCTCAAGCATAGCCCCTGATCTCTCAGGGGTACCACAAGTGGGCCAGTGCCAACCTGGTTGACAGCAGAACTGAGCGATGAAACGTCAATTCCGGCCTATTTCTACTATGTCTTCCACCACAACGTCTTGCTGTCCTGTCCCTGGACGCTGTGCTGCATATCCAGTTTGCGTTTCTTTTGTTCCTGGCCGTACAATCAGGAGCGGCAGTGGGGCTCGGTGGAGAACACGTTCTGTGACACTACCGACAATCCAGCGTCGCAGACCGCCGCGTCCATGTGTTGCCATGACAATAAAATTAGCGGCAGGAATAGGCAGGTCTTCCTTGTTTTGCCCACGCTCGGCGGTCTGTAGAATAGCCTCTGCGATATCTGCATGAACTACTACCGACGTAGTGAGCGTCAGATTGCTCGAGGCCGGGAATTTGTGGCTCAGTCTCTCTTTTACAGATTTGAGGTAGGTTTCCGCCTCTTGCTTCTCCTGTGCTTTGATTTCAGCGTCAAACGGCGTCTGGTTGCGCAAGTGTCCGTAGGTGGGTACGACTCCCAGCAGATGAAGAACAGCCCGGTCAGAACCCGCGAAAGCCGCCAGCATTGTCGCTGCCGGTTCCAGGGCGGTCTCGGATAAGGAAGAACCGTCCAGCGAAACAAGGGCGGTCATGGGATGCGGCACAACTGATTGGCGTTCAAGAGACGAGGGTTGCCCTGCCCGCAAAATCAGTACGGGAACCGGGCTGTGACGGGCAACTTTTTGCGCGACACTGCCCAATGTCCAACGCTGGAGAACGGGATAGCTATGACTGCACACCACAACAATATCCGCCTGGAACGATTGAATGGCAGAGATAATCGTGGAAGCGGTCGCACCTGCCAGGGACTGAATTTCTACGGCACACTGCGCGAGCGTGCTTGACTGAGCAACATGCTCCAGGTAATCCAGAGCAATGGCAAGAGTATGATCAATCGCCTGTTGATTATAAAAGACAATCGGGGCCTTGCCTGTTTCAACAGGAAGCGCGACCACCTGCAACAAAATCACGGTACCTCCGGAAGCTTTCGCCAGGCGAGCAGCTACAGGAACAGCGCGTTCTGCCAGATCGGACCCATCTAGTGGAACAAGTATACGCTTGAACATTGCATGTCTCCTTTCTCACTCCTTATGTTCATGGTTCCCTGGAACAGACTTCCATGCGTGAGAATGACTTTTCGTGAGAACTTTCTATTCAACAGCATAGAAGTGTTTCATCACAGACGTATCACGTGAAGCACAATGAACAGCACATATACATCACAATAGCTCAGAATGAACAATTCACATGAGGGCATTTCAGTACTGGCAGAAAGAAATGTAGCTCGCGGATATTGGCACAATCACAGGGAGCAAAGCAATGCAAGCATGTAGCAGGAATAGAAAAGCAACTTGTGAAAGCTTTGTGACTGTTAGAGCGTGTCCAGGAAGGCTTTGGGAGCCGATGGTAGAGAAGGTCTGAGCAAGAGGAGAAGATGATAGAATAAGCGAGAAAAGGAAGAAAAGAGTGTCTACCCAGAAAGGGAGGGATGCCAATGGA